>WPCK01150063.1_pt1 | contig 89474 bp, 55 predicted proteins | sample 5399851 | NCBI WGS metagenome assembly WPCK01 (sample SAMN12869471, study PRJNA574797) | sludge metagenome | isolation source: wastewater treatment of pH11 | place: China:Beijing | collected 2019-05-20 | reverse complement strand
TGAGCTCGACAGCATGGATCACAGTACACAGTGGAATGTTGCGCATGGGCAGGTTGTTACCCGGCTTGATATCGGCCTTAGGACCGTTCTCAATAACCGTTCCAACCGTCACGCCCTGAGGAGCGATGATGTAACGCTTCTCTCCGTCTGCGTAGTGCAGGAGAGCGATGTTAGCAGTGCGGTTGGGATCGTATTCGATCTGCGCAACACGTGCTGGTACGCCATCTTTGTCATTCCGCTTGAAGTCAATCAAACGGTACGCACGCTTGTGGCCGCCACCGCGGTGGCGAGAAGTGACTCGTCCGTAGGAGTTACGTCCACCAGTCTTCGTGATTGGACGCACCAGAGACTTCTCAGGGTAAGAGCGCGTGATCTCAGAGAAGTCTGAGACGCTCCCGTGGCGACGACCAGGAGTCGTCGGATTATATTTGCGTATAGCCATATTTCTTCTACCCCTGCGCTCTAGATCCCGGACTCACCGAAAATGTCGATGGAACCTTCGCGGACAGTGACGATCGCACGCTTGACGTTCTTGCGACGTCCAAGACCATCACGGCGGCGGAAAGCCTTGCCTTGACGGTTCTGAGTCGCTACCTTCTCAACCTTCACGCCAAAGAGATCTTCGATCGCGTTCTTGATTTCCGTCTTGTTGGCCCTGGGGTCAACTTCAAACGTGTACTTTCCTTCATCCTGGCTCAGCGATGACTTCTCAGTCACGACGGGCTTCAAGATGATGTCACGCGGATTCTTTGTTGCTTCGAGGCTCACTTGTCGTCCTCCTTAGCCTTTTTTGCAGCTTCGGCCTTAGCGGTCTTGGCTTCCTTCTTGGCGTGATCGGCTTCGTAAGACTCCGTGGTCTTGTCGGCCTTCGCTTCCTTCTTCGCCTTGACCTTGGACTCAACGACCTCGTCCTGCGCTTCAGCGATTTCGCGTGCTGCGTGGGCGCGTGCCTTGTTGACGCGCTCAATGTAGGCGGCGAGGGCTGCTTCGGTGAACACAACGCGGTCTGAATCAACCACGTCATATGTGTTCAACTGATCCGACCAGACGATGCCTACGCCCTCAATGTTCTTGAAGGAACGTACAGCGACCTCTGCTCCAGCCTGCTCACGATCGATAACGATCAGAACCTTCTTGGCATCTGTAACTGCGCGCAGTGTCGCGATTGCTGCCTTCGTGGAAGGAGTATCAGACGACACAAGGCTTGAGAAGACGATAATCGCGTCGTTACGAGCACGATCTGACAGTGCAGAGCGCAGAGCGCCCGCAATCATCTTCTTGGGTGTGCGCTGCGAGTAGTCGCGCGGCTGTGGTCCGTGAACAACAGCTCCACCCTTCCACTGGGGAGCGCGGATCGAACCCTGACGAGCGCGACCTGTACCCTTCTGACGCCACGGCTTCTTACCGCCGCCGGAAACCTCCGAGCGAGTCTTCGTCGCGTGGGTTCCCTGTCGGGCTGCAGCACGCTGCGCCTCGACGACCTGGTGGATAAGTGGGATGTTCAGAGCAACGTCGAAGATCGACGCTGGGAGAACAACAGTTGCCTTCGTCTTTGCGCCCTCGGCGTCGTAGACAGGAACCTTACGATCTTCACCTACGGTGATGTTCTTCGCCATGCTCAGGCCCCCTTCACAGCGGTACGAACCATGACAACAGCCTTACGAGGGCCGGGAATAGCACCCTTTATCAGCAGGAGGCCACGTTCTGTGTCGACGCCCTGAACAATCAGGTTCTGGACAGTGCGCTTATCTCCACCCATGCGGCCAGCCATGCGCTGTCCGCGGAAGATGCGACCAGGTGTCGCACAAGCACCGATTGAACCGGGCTTGCGGTGGATCTTGTGAGCGCCGTGTGATGCTGGGCCACCGGCAAAGCCGTGACGCTTCATGACACCTGCGAAGCCCTTACCCTTGGTGTTGCCAGAAACATCAACCTTCTGGCCCACTTCAAAGGTGTCGGCTGCAAGTTCCGAGCCAACCGCAAAATCTGCGGCTGCGGGCGTGCGGAACTCCGCGAGGTGGCGCTTGGGGGTAACCCCGGCCTTTTCAAAGTGGCCAAGCAGAGGCTTGGTCACGCGACGAGGATCAATATCCTCAAATCCAATTTGGACGGCAGAGTAGCCGTCGTTCTCTTCGGTACGCACCTGAGTAACGACGTTCTTGCCAACCTGCACGACCGTCAGGGGGACAACTTTTCCGTCCTCGTCCCAGACCTGGGTCATGCCGAGCTTGCGGCCGAGTAGGGCCGCAGTCTTGGTGTCAGTAGTCATTCCGATGTCCTCAGAGTTTAATCTCGATGTTCACGTCCGCCGGCAGGTCAAGACGCATAAGCGAATCAACGGCCTTGGGCGTGGGATCAATGATGTCGATGAGCCGCTTATGCGTGCGCATCTCGAACTGCTCGCGGCTGTCCTTGTACTTGTGCGGCGACCGAATAACGACAAACACGTTCTTCTCGGTCGGAAGCGGCACCGGGCCCACGACAGTGGCACCAGCACGCTGCACAGTATCTACAATCTTGCGCGCAGAGCTATCGATGACCTCGTGGTCATACGACTTCAGCCGGATGCGGATTTTTTGTGCCGCCATGCCGTCTACCTCTTCTCGTACAGATTCGTCACCGGCCCCCGCACTCGGGCGTGTCACAAGTCGGACACACAGTTGCGCGGCTTCCAGATGGACTCCGGAGGGCCGTTGTCTTGTCAAAAGAACTTGGGCAGTGCACTGGTCGCATCGGTTAACCGTCCGGCTGCGGGCAAATGATTAGCTGTGGGAGCTAATCGTCTGAGGCTTATCCCTGGGTTACTCCCCTGGGACTCATCCCGGGGGTTTAGCCCCGAAACTGGCCCTGACCCGCACCGATCGGCTCGCAGTTTCCAACTGCGATGACCGCTGTGCGACACGCTTATGCGCGCCCAAATCGCCTCGCTTGCGCGAAGCAGCCTGAATAGTCTTGCACGTCTGGCCTACTTATACCAAGTGCAGAGTGCCTGCTGCGATGTGTTTCACTCACCTGGGTCGCGCAGCTGGATGTTGGGTCCCGGTGCGGGCCGGTTGCGGGGCTATCTGCGAGGCCATCTGCGGGAGTAGGCTTCGCAGCCTATTCCGCCGGGGTTCCTGACCGCCGGCCTCATTTTCTCCAGGAAACGGCTTTATCCCGACTGCACTTTCGTCCGCCGCATCGCTGCCCGGCCACGATCCCGCCTGCGTTCAGAAGTGTAGCGACAAACACCGCTTCAGTTCGAAAGTGTGTTCTGGTTCAGTGTCGAACCGAACCGAGGCCAGGGAATTGCCCGCTAATCCCTGGAGGATCGAGGGGGAAGTCATCGACCAGCAGTTCACAATCGAACACACCCAGCAATCGGACAACACTTTCGAACACAGGCGGGTGCATGGCAGCGTTCCGGCGGTGCATCCAAGCATCCAGGCATCCAGGCATCCGGGCATCCGGGCATCCGGGCACCCAAGCACCCAGGCACCCAAGCACCCAAGCACCCAAGCACCCAAGCATCACACACAAAGCACGGAACACCGGGTGCCGGGTACAAGCACTAAGCAAGCACCAGACCCCCCGAGCAGCATGCACCAAGCGCGCAGCCTTTATCCCCATGCGCTCGACTCGGGGTTCTCCCCGACCTCAACCGAGCACCGAAGTAAGATCCGCGAGCGCGTGCTCAACTGAGACATGCTGCGCGATAGGTTCCTCTATTCATTTGACGCTTCTGACATCCGTTTCTCCACAGCTGGACGGCGCCTGCCCGCAAGCGACAGAAGCTCTTTCCTCCGGTTGTCGCATGCGGCCTATCTTCCTCGTACATCAATCGATGCATCAGGCGAGCGTTGGCGTACCCGGCGACAAGTGAGCATCGCCCGATCCCTAGCGACATCGGCCCAACGCGACGACCGTGAGACTCGGCTTCTCACAATGTCCTCTGCCCTAGCCATCAGAGGGCTAGATACCTGGCTGAATGTCTGCGACATCCACTACAGGACGCGATCCGGCAGGGGACCCTGCACCGGCACCGTAGCTCCGGCTATCAGAGTCGAAAACGTCCCTGTCCCTGTCGTCATGATTACGCGAGTGCGAGGACGACGCCTCCTAACTCGAACCGAGATCGTCAAGGGAGCCGCGACCGTATCCCTCGAAGAGGCTGTCCTCGATCTGGCCCGGTTTGAACATCCGTTGGTCGCATATATAGAGGTATCTATCGCTCTCGGGGAGATCTGCAGATTCGACGTATTTGATCTGGCGTCCTCGCGCGCGAGAGAGCGCCAGGCTAAGCAGAGACTTATCCAAACCCTGGAGCCACTTCGGCGCACACGCAACTATCGCAGAGCACGCACCCTAATCGAGAGGGCTGACGCAGCTGTTGAGTCCATCCCGGAGAGTGTTGTGCTCTGGCTGTTGCATATTCTGCTGCGAAATGATCGTCGACCGCAGGCTGCCTTCGAGTCCCAGTACCCAATAGTGGCGCGAGGGAACTCCTATCGCGTTGATGCTGGCTTTCCGGAGCTCCGTCTTTACGGTGAGTATGACGGAGAAGGGAAGATGCTTGCGGATCCTCAAGCGGCCGCGAAGTGGATCGCACGCCAAGAGGACCTGCATTCCGCAGGCTGGAACCCCTTCCGTCTCTCAACCCGGCACCTGAACAACATCCCCGGCATGGCTCGGGGAGTAGGAGAACAGTTGCGTGCGCTCGGACTTCAGGTTGCGCCACTTGGCGGTCCTTTGTGGGAACCGATTCCGTCCTATTTCTACGCTACCGCGCGGCGTCACTAGGTCATGCACGAGGACAGCTACGCAATAAGTCACGTGAGCCCCGCCTGAGTTCGGAAGTGCAAGCCCCAAGGCCGGGTGAGTTCGAAAGTGCACCTCGGTCCTTGGGGTTCGTTCGATTGTGCGTTGGCGGCCTGTAACCTCGGCAGGGAATTCCTTGAATTACCGGCGAATTCAAGCATGGGCGTATGCCCAGGTGCTGAACTGCGGCACACTTTCGAACTCAGGCGGGCCTCAGGCTCACACTTCCGAACAGACCCGGTGAACGGACCATGTCTCCGAACCTGTTCTGGCGTCAGCCGTGGATGACCGTCCCGTGGCCGAACACTACGCTTGAACTCGGCCTACCCCCACAGGCAGTCCCCATCAAAAGATGCTAACCAAGAGGTGCCGACCAACGGGGTCGGTCAAAGAGGGTGCGCCTCCCTCCTGCGATCCAGGACGACACCCTCGATGAAGCCCACACCCTTGACGCGGGCCTCGTAATCGAGCCAAGCCCCCATCTTCAGCCCAAGCCGCTACCCGGATCCCAAGTGCTAGACCCCAGCGATCCCGCCCCTGCAAGTAGTCGCACACCAGATAGCGGCCGCAACCACCACAACGACAGCGATAGCGGGGAAGGCCACCAGACCTCCCCCGCCACCTTATTGACAGTCATCGCTGCCGCATTGACACTCATCGCTGCCGCGTTATGCCCCTGCAGAACCGGCAGGTCCCAGAGCACGCAGCAGTCTTAGTTCCCCACATCTCAGCCGCGCACCTGCTTGCGCCGACTAACCAGATACACGCCCCCAGCCAGAGCCAGAAGCGCTAGACCACCAACTGTCATCAGCACTGTTCCACTAGCACCCGTAAGAGGCAAGTTGGGTCCTTCAACAGGAGTATTGGGAACCTTGGCATTGTAGAAGCCAGCGGTAAGCGCAGCCGACGTCACGGTGATCTTCACCGGGTCCGCGTTGCTGATCGAGTAGCCACTGGGGGCCACGGTCTCTTTCACGCAGTAGTCACGACTGGTCGGTACGCCGTTCTTCCCCACGTACAGGCCCGCGATATTCACCTGGCCGTCCGCGTCAGAGATGAACTCTGTTACTCCGTTCACCGTCACCTTATCGCCCAAGGGGGCGCAGTCATTGTTTGCGCCGACTTTGTAGACCTCGAACTTAGCTCCCTTCAGGACTTTGGCCTCATTGTTCTTCTCGTGCTTCAGCAGCCGAGCCGGACCCCAGTTCGTTATAGCCCTTCCAAGTTCGAAGTCCTCGACTCCGTCATTGTCGAAGGCCCTGTTCTCCAAATTGCCAATGCCTGTGACGGTTGTACTGAGCTTCCACTGGAAGTAGGTGCCGGCCGTCAGATTGCCGAGGAAGCCCACACCCGCTTCGTTGAACACAGCTTCAATGGTCTGGCCCCCCGGAGGTACACCCGGAGTTACAACAATGTCGTAGTACACGCTGAGGACGTCAAGGCCAACGGTGTCGCCCGGTTTGAACCACTTCAGCGAGTCGGAGCTTTTATAGACCAGTTTGTCTGTCTGGAGCTTATCGACCAGCTTGTAGCTGGTTATCTCTCCACCGGCGATCGAACCGATCGCACGCGACTTGATAGTCCACTGAACGTCGCTACCCAATCCGAATGTTCCGGGGTCAGCGATTTCTTTTAGACCTGTTGAATCATAGGTGTTCTTCGGGTAGGTGTAGACGGTCCACAGCCACGTGGTGACATCTTGACCCTGCACCTTGGACACGGAGGGATACGGGATCGAGACCAGGAAGGTTATGGACTTGGAGACTCCCGGGGGTGCGTCCGTCTCCATTACCTTGTACAGGCCCATCGGCAGATCCCTTGCTACTGCGTATCCAACCCCATCCGTCGTGACGACCCGGTTTACAAACCCAGGATCACAGGTGGCATCTGCGGGATTCAGAGTGGCTGCGTTCTGCCAGTCGGTTGGATTAAGCGGATTGAAGCCCTGCACCTTGCAGATCGTGAACTGCACACCAGCGAGCGGTGGCCGAGCCACGGGCCCCAGCATCGTACCGTTAGGATTCTCTTGAGTTATGGGCGTGCCCGCGAACTTGAAGATAATCAGGTCACCCACGGCACCTTCCGGCGCATTCGATGGAGGTACTCCATCTGGTTGGGCGGCAACTGCGGCGCCGACAAAACCCAGCAACCCCAAAGTTGCCGCGGTGGCGGTTGCAAGCAGTTTGCCTATCAATCTCCTGCGAGATTTGGCCATTTTCTTTTCCTTTCAACTTGGGTCTTGCGACGTCATACTTCGAAAACTCTTGCGCTTGTTCGGTCGGTGTGTTGCCGCGGACATGACCGCAACGCCTATCAGGCCACCGCCGACTAGAAGGAACCCTGCGGCGGCAAGACCACCGGTGAGGGGAAGGTCGATGTAGTCAACTTCCTCGTTCACAATCTGGCCGAGGACCGCCACTAAACTGTCGCCGCGAATAGTGAAAGTGAACTCGCGGTCAAGGAGCTTGTAGCCCAGCGGAGGTGACTTCTCCACCAGCTTGTATCCGCCCCAGTTGAGACCCTCTACCCTGAACTTTCCGGGTGTCGGATCCCTGTCGATTAGTCCCGTGCAAGGGCCAGCAATGCAGTCAACGACTTCGATGCCGGCCGGGTAGTAACTCGCATTCGCATTTGTTCCGGTTAGCACCCACACGGAGCCGCCCAGGTGCTTTGCTGGTGTCGATCTGTCAACTTTCTCCCAACTGACCTCTCCGGGCCGATCTGTGTTGGTGAAGGTACAGGTCACGTCGTCGCCACTGGCGAGAGTCACCGAACCACTGTGCACAGACACTGGCTCCGAAGTGCCGGTTGCGACACATCCAAGGCTGGTTTGGTTGTATCCCGCTGGGCCTCCGAACTCAGAAAGGACATAAGTGCCTGCTTCCACCGCTCGATTGGTCACGCTGGGCGAACCAGACTTGCCTTCAAAGGATGTTGCCGACCCGACCGCTTTCAGCGTCCACTCCTGGTTGGTCGCTGTTCCGCCGTGCTCGTTCTTGACGACCTTGACCAGAGTCAAGTGGGCATCAACTTGCGCGTTGTCGAACGTGCAGGTCACGTCCTCAAACTTCGACACATTGACGTAGTGTCGACCATTTTCCGTGGTGACGGGCACGTTCAATGGGTTGCCCGGGTCGGTGGGATTCGCCTTCGCGCAAGACAGGTTATTTAGCCCGTATCCCGGTGGCCCATTTGCCTCCCAGAGCTCATAACTTCCAGGTTGCACGACAACCTTGGTAGCCGAGGGACTGCCGGTCTTGGCACCGTTGATCACGGGGTCGCTATCGCCCTTACGGGCATACAGGTCCCATAGGGTGGGCGCAGCAGCGCCTTTGGATACCGTTTTCTTGAGGGTCAAGAATGTGGGAGGTGGCTCCTGGTTCACGAAGACACACGACGCGATAATCGCCGAACCAACCGGTAACTCACCGACGTTGGGGATTGTGAAACTCGCCGTCGGTTTGCCGTCGATTATCTGCACGGTCGTCGGACGTGCCTCTCCCTTGAAGGAGCACTGGGCGCTCTCAAACGTGTACTCGTCTTTGAGTGTCTCGGCAACACTGATTGTCGAGGAAGCCCCTGATGGAATCTTGACTTCAACGTTGGCAAATCCATGCTGCCCGTCACCACGAGCCGCCGTGCTAGCAGTGGGCTCAATAGTCACACCCGCTGGACCGCTGATTGTGTTCGCAAACTCCCAGCTGTCTGACCGCTGATCAGATGGAGTAATCAGTGTTCCCTGATAATCCCTGATCTGCTTCTGGATGGTCAGCGTACTATCGCATGCCCCTCCCGCGAGTTCCCGCAGTGCAGCTACGATCTCCGCTTCATTCCCCGGGCTTACCAGATAGAAATCGTTCCCCTGGGCTGGACCAGTAACGGCCGCCAAGTTGGCAGTCTGCGGTCCCGGAGCCATACCGGCTCCCAAACCGACAATCGGCACCCCCTGTGCCTTTATTGCATTAGCAGAGAACATGGCTTGTTCAATCATCTGGAACCATGTCTGCGCCCCGGCTCCTGCCCAGGGATTGCCGTAGATCGTGGGCATACCGTCGGTGAAGAAGATCACCAAGTCGTACGAGGAAGCAATGGATTGCAACTGGGATAGTCCCGAGTCCCAGTTCGTCCCTCCAAGGTCTCCGGGCCAACTGTCATTCAAATTCGATTTGAGTGTGTTGACAAAGGTGTGCAGTGGTTGCGCCGTTGTCGATGTTGCCAACGAAGTCAGAGGCTGCTTTCCTGCAACATCTGCTGCTGATGCGAAGGTGTATATCGCAAACTGTGTGGGAGTGCCTACCAATCCATCAATTAGTGCGTGCATGGCACCCTTGAGGACGGCGTTTCGGCTGGTAGTCGAACTCGAACTGATGGGGTAGAACATGGAGTTTGACTGGTCCAGCACAAAAGCTACATTCAAACCGCATTGAGCAAAACGTGGTGGATTGTTCCTTGAGATGCCTAGACGGTCATCTGAAAAGCGCTGTCTGCTGGCACTCGGGCGGTTATCTTCTCTGTAGGTTCCCCCGTAGTTTCCGCCCCAACTGCCGCTAGTTCCACTGCTGGTGACGGAGTAGACCTGTCCGGCGGTGAGAGCTGGAGTTTGAAAGTAATAGTCAACCAGGGTTTCTGCCCCGTTACTGGTGCGCATAACACCCAACTGGCTGCTGGCAAACCATCCGTCAGGAAGGGACTTCACCGAAACATTCCAGCCGTCCCCACCTGCGGGTACCCCAACGATCACGCACGATCCTGTTCCATCGTTCACTTCACACGTGTACGTGAGGCTTCCAGACCGTTGGGCTTGGAAGACGGTTCCGTTGGGTGCAACTCCAAGGCCACTTCCAGACTTGGCACTAAGGCTGGTACGGTCTCCACCCGCGGTGACTTTGATCGAGCCGACCTGGGCCTGATAGGAGAAGTTGCCAAAGTTCAATGTCTGGCCGCTCCAAGTCCTGTCGTTGGAGTCCTGCCAGCCAGTTGGACTGATGTTCCATCCGCTTATCGCAACAGCCTGAATTCGCCAGCGACTGTTGTTCGTAACTGAAGTTCCCTCAATCTGCTTTACGAGGAATTCTCCCCGATCCGGATCGAGGTCTCCTGCTGGTCCACACGGTCCGCCGACACAGTCACTAATCGTGGTCGTGTCAAGCCAGACAAGCGTCCCGCGGCGGGAGATCTGAAACTGTGCTCCCGTCATGAAATCGCCATCTGAGGTCTTGGCGGTCCAGTACAGGTAAGGAGGGTTACCTCCATCGGGACCAGCCGCGAAAGGCTCAGGACCGCTGACATCTAGTGATTGCTCGTCAGGAGTGGACCCAGGCGACTCCTGGTTGACGGAATCCTCACCTCCCTCTGGAGTAGCAGCTTCTACGGGCGGACCTGGAGGATCCGATTCGGGCTCATCTGAAACAGGCAGGTTGGGGTCAGGCGGTGCTTCCTCTTGCATATCTGCAGGTGGATCTGCCGGGACAATGTCGTTTTCGACGTTAGTGGCGTCCTGGACAACTGGGGGATCACTGACTCCTTCTAGAGCGGATTCAACCGTCGTCCCCGATGCCTGGGGAGAATTGTCAACTGTCGACTGCGGGCTCGCCGCCACAGCGAAACCGGACAGTGAAATGAGTCCGACGAATAGTGCTGCTGCTACGCCGACTCTTGCAGGATGTCTTTTTATACGGGTTAGGTGGGCTGACTCATGATCCATAGCTCCTCCCCCCATTTGGGAAGACTTACGCCGCAGCGACTGGAGGTACCGGTGGCAACCAATCACTTGCGGTTGTCACAATGCTATGACTTGCATGAAACCGTTTTAGGTGACAAAATAACGCAGTTATAAATCACACCGAGGCCGACTAAAGACACTCACCTCACCGGGATTAGAGCGCGCTAAACCGTCATATCCTTCAAGAATTAGGAAAACCTAACCGCGAGTCAGGGCGCAACCTATATGTATAACCCATACATCAGCACTCAGGGTGGGACCTAGTTCCCTTCCTGCAAAGATCTTAATCAAATCGTTATCAAAATTGGTCGATTATGTGCTATATGGGCTACTTTTCACGTAAATAACCCGCGACCCGGTCCGTCAGCTCCTGGCCTCGTCCTTCCTGCTTTCCTTAGGCTTGGGCGGATACCCGCTACGCCAGACATAGATGGCACTCAGGATCACACCGCCCGGAAGAATCACGGCCCACCACGGGAACCCTGGAATATCGGGGTCTGCACCCAGCTTCTCCAGGTCTTCGACTGGTGTCGGCGTAATGCGCTCCCCTGTTACAAGGATTCTGTGAGTGTTGATTCCCAGGGGCGTACAGGTCACCAGTGTGGCAAGGTCCTTACCCGCGCGGGGAAAGAGCGTCTGGGTGTGGTCGGGCTCCACGACCTGGGTCTCAATGACCTTGTATGTCAGCACTTCGTCCATCACTTCGATGACGAAAAGGTCACCCTCGGTCAGCTTATATAGATCATTGAACAAGGTGGCTGATGCGAGTCCGCGATGAGCGGTAAGAACTGTATGCGTGTCCTCTCCCCCCACCGGGAGGGAAGTCCCTTCGAGGTGACCGACACCCTTCTCAAGCGTTTCATCACTGGTGCCATGATATATCGGCAGATCAACGTTGATCACCGGAATCTTCAGACGAGCCATGATACCGCTGAGACCCGTGCTCAGCATGTCGTAGTAGTTCAGGCTTCCTTCGCCAGCTTGACCGCCCGTTGTCGGTTTACGTTCGCCCGCTCCGACAACGATCTCTCCGGCGTTTAGTTGCCGGTTGTATTCGTGGGCTTCTCGAAGACGGATAGTGTTTCCGGGTACGGGGTCAGCGACGACCACCTCGGCGTACTCACGAAGTGCTTTGGACTGGTTGTACTGGGACAGCCAAGCAGCCGTAGACGGATACATGAAGATCGACATGCCCGCCAAGAAGATCAGTGCCACCAACACTGAGATCCAGGATAGCTTCCACCGAGGCTTCCCTCCCGGTGTGGCGCCGCTTGGCTCTGAGGAAGATTGTTGGTCCGAGGAAGATTGCGGGTTCGGGGATGACGAGGACGGAGCCCCTACATGTCTTGGTGCAACATCTGTGACAGTCGCTGCTGCGGGATCCGCCATTTCCTAACCTCCAACGTGCTGGTGGCGGGGAAAGCCGATGCTCTCCCCGCCACCAAGTGACGTTCTAGAACTCTATCGCCCTAGAACCAGGATATTCCTAGTCCTGGTGCGCCTTCCGTCGGCTCACCAAGTACACGCCGCCAGCCAGTGCAACCAGTGCCAGACCACCCACGGTCATCAGCATGGTGCCAGAGGCGCCAGTAAGAGGAAGGTCAGGTCCGTCAGTTGGGGTGTTCGGAACCTTCGCATTGTAGAAGCCCTGGGCAAGCGCGGCCGGAGTGACCGTGATCTTGATCGGAGTCGGGTCGACCGTGTAACCGGGAGGAGCCACGGTCTCAACGACACAGTAATCCTTCGACGTCGGCGAGCCATTCTTGCCGACATACAGTCCCGGAATGTTCACAACGCCGTCGAGGTCAGACTCAAACTGGGTGGCACCATTGACGGTGATCGCAGCCGAGCCCAGCGGGACGCAAGTGTCGTTGGCATTCACATCGTAGACCGAGAACTTCGCGCCCTTGAGCACCTTAGCTTCATTGTTCTTTTCGTGCTTCAGCAGACGTGCGGGACCCCAGTCGGTCGTGGCCTTGCCGAGCTCGTGTTCATCGTCACCGGGGTTGTCGTACGCCCTGTTCTCGAGAACACCGACACCGACCACCGTAGTCGTCAGCTTCCACTCGAAGTAGGTGCCTGCCTGAAGTCCATTCAGCCAAGCGAGACCAGGTCCATTGAATGTCACGGTTACATCGCCGCCGGCCACTGCGTCTGCAGGATTAGCGGGGTTGATCGTGTAGTAGTCCGAGTCGACGTTCACTGCTGCCGCGCCGGGCACAACGTACTGCAGTGATGTTGTCCCGCTGTACTTCAGCTGAGTCACCATCCTGTCAATAAGCCTGTATTCCGTAAGCGAACCGCCACCGAAGGAGCCAATTGCTCGGGACTTGATGGTCCACTCTACGTTCGAGCCCAGACCGTGTGTTCCCGGATCAGCAACCGTCTTGCTACCACCTGGGGTGATCGTGTTCTTCGGGTAGGTGTGAACGTCCCACAGCCAGGTGGTTACAGTGTCATCGCCCGTTCCCGACTTACTGGGGTATGGAATAGTTACCAGGAAGTCAACAGATCCCGTCGCTCCTTCGGGGACCGTGGTTTCCTTCACCAGGTACATTCCGATGGGCAGCTGGGGGAAGACCACCTGGCCGTTGGCACCCGTAGCATTCGATACCTGCGTGGTTCCGGGCTCACAGACCGCATTTGCAGGCGTCACCGATTGCGCAGCAGTCCAACCTGCGCTGGTGGTCAGGTCGATTCCCTGGACCTTGCAGATGGTGAATACTGCGCCGGCAAGCGGCGGCCGGTCCAGGTCGGTCAGCGGTTCTCCATTGTTGACCTGATTCGTAGCTGGTCCTGCGTGCTTGTGCACGGTCAGTGTGCCGGTACTTCCAGTGGGAGCATTTCCTGGTGGTGTGCCCCGGTCTGGTTGGTCAGCGGCCGCAGCGCCGACAAGTCCTATTAGACCCAAAGCTGCCGCGCCTGCGGTGGCCAAGACGCGCACCGCAACTCTTTGACGAGATTTCGCCATCTTTCCTCTTCCTTTCAACTTGGGTCCTAGGACGCCAAACTTCAAAAACTGTGAAACTCTTACCGTCTTGATTGATGTGATTTCGGTGGGTTGTGACTGCAACTTCAGCTTCTGACCCTCCTTGCACGTCGTGTTCCGGCACCTAGGAGTGCCAGTGCGAGCAGGCCTCCGCCCCCCACGATGAACATCGTGGCTGCCATGCCACCAGTCAGGGGCAGATTGACACCCTCTCGAGGGGTGTTCTCAATCTCTCCGTAATCGACTGTCAAAGAGAACGTGTTGTCGACCGGGCCTATGACGAACGTATGGACAACATCGCCGCTCCCTATGTATCCAGGGGGAGGATCGGTCTCGCGGAGTTCGTATTGTCCCCAGTGCAATCCGGACACCGTGAAGTGTCCCGCTGGGTTCTCAACGATGCTTGCACCATCGATCGCCTGTCCGCCGGGACCGCGAAGCTCCCACTGGGCTCCCGCAAGCCGTGTGCCCGTGACCGAATCGATTTTTTCCCATGTGGCTGAGCCCGGCTTGTCAGTGTTGGTGAATGTACAGGTGATGTTGTCTCCGTATCCCAGAGTCACATCACCGCCGGTGACCACTGTCCCGTTCATCGTCTTGGTGAACTTGTCGGAAGGAACTGCTTGTCCTGCCGCATTCACACAGGCCAGATTCGTCCAGTCGTAACCAGGAGCGGCGATGAATCCGCTGGCCGGTGCCTCACTCAGGTTGTACTTGCCTGGATCGACGAACTGATTCACGACCTGTCCCGTACCACCACCGGGACCTGACGCGGTCTGCGGACCGGTTGCCGAGAGGATCCAGTTCGCCGGAACTCCGGTGCCCGAGTAGTTGTTCACCACTGTCTTTTGCAGCGTAATCCGCGGTTTAGCCTGGTTCGTGAAGGTACAGATGACATCGTCACCAGGATTTACCGTCACAGTTGCACCATCCAGAGAGCCGGTGAAGACACTGTTCTCGGTTCGCGGTCGACAAGACAGGTCAGTCTGGACGTATCCGGCGGGTCCGCCGGTCTCCGTTAGCGCATAGTCGCCCTGCGAGACTTCGATTGGTCCCGCGGCTGCCGTCCCCGTAGTCGCATTGTTGATGACGGGGGTCTGTCCGGCGGCCTGGGCACTCAATCCCCATTGCGTAGCCGCCGCGTCTCCCGCCGTCACCACTTTCTCAAGCGTCAATTGAGCTTTTGAAACCGGCTGCCGGTTCGTGAACACACACGAAGCCACGGCTGTCGTTCCAATCGGTAGCGTTCCCAGGTCAGGAATAGTAAAGGATGCCGTTGATCCACTCACACTTGTCGTGACTTCCTGCCCTCGGAATGAGCACTTGGCCCCTACAAGCGTGTAGCCGGCCTGCAGTTGCTCAGTAACCGTTATGGTGTTGGAACTTCCGGGGGAGATCGTCACTGGAACGGTAACGAAACCATTCTGACCGCCTGCAACACCGGTGACGGCTGGAGAACCGACAGTATTTGGATTGTTAGGATTCGGTCCGGGAGTGATGGTGTTGGTAAAGCTCCAATCATTTGCTGCCACGGGTGCCGGGGTGATCAGGTTGCCGTTGTGGTCCTCAATCTGTTTCTGGATGGTCAGGGTGCCCTCACAGGCTCCGCCAGCTAACCGGCGCAACGCCGCAACCACCTGAGCCTGGTTGCCCGGCTCTACCAGGTAGAAATCCTGGTCTTGGTTGGGCCCGGTTATTGCACCAAGATTCGTGGTGCCGGCTTGTGATGCAATTCCTGCTCCCAAGCCGATAACCGGAATTCCCTTTGCTTTGATGGCATTTGCGGAGAAGATGGCCTGCTCAACCATCTGGAACCAGGTCTCATTACCGGATCCATCCGCATCGGAGTTTCCGTAAACCGTTGGCATGCCATCCGTAAAGAAGACAACAAGGTCAAAGTTGCTCACTTGACTGTGCAACTGCGAAAGCCCTGCATCCCAGTTCGTGGCACCCTGTCCCGTGGGCCAGTTGCCGCTATCGCGCAGTGTGCTGATGAAAGTCTTCAACGGAGCAGCGCTGCCGGTAGTTGCAAGTGGTGTCAGCGGCTGGTTGCCTGCGACATTGGCGATAGATCCAAACGTGTAGATCGCCATCTGAGTCGGTGTTCCAACCAAACCATCAATCACATCATTCATCGCACCCTTGAGGATCGAGTTACGAGTCTGTCCGCCACCAACCGTTTCAAACATTGAGTTCGACTGATCCAGCACGAAAGCAACTTTTAGTCCGCACTTCTCAATCTTTGGCGGGTTGATCCTTGACACAGCTAACCTGTCGTTAGAAAAGCGACGGGCCGACGATCCCGTATTGTCGGTTCTGTAGCTTCCGCCGTAGTTTCCACCCCAGTTCCCGCTGCTTCCGCTTAGCGTGACATCGTAAACTGTGCCAGCCTGAGTCCGTGCCGGAACCTGGAACACGTAGCTGTCCAATAACTCACCGGATCCGCGTTCGACTCCAAGCTGAGCGCTGGTAAACCACCCTGTGGGAACCGATTGAACTGAAACATTCCACGGGTTCCCGCCAGTTGGCAAACCATCGATCTGGCAGGATCCCGAACCATCGTCCACGACACACGTATATATGGTTCCGCCGTTCGTCCTTTGGGCCTGGAATACTGTTCCATCAGGCGCGAATCCAAGGCCAGAGCCCGTTTTGGCGGAAATATCGGTTCGATCTCCGCCAGCGGTGACTCTGATCGATGCGGTATTCGTTACGATCCAAGTCCCCATGTTTGCGGATCTTGGGCTTTCACTCTGGTTGTTCCACTGGTATGGAGCATTGTTCGTATCACGCGTCGTCTCTGTCGTGACCCACGCGTATCCGGCTGGAGGATTCCTGCGCTCAACCTGGTATCTGTTTCCGGCCACCAAGTCATCGGTAGCCGTCGCTGCGGCGGTACCCATAACCTGGATCTCGCCTCCAGCCACATTCCGGTCCCGGGCACTTCCACAGTTGCTGGTGCAATCTGTGAACTCACGCCAAGTTCCTGATGTCCCGGTCCTCACGCCGAACTGGGCCCCAGGGACCAGATTCCCTTCGGTGTCGCGGACCTCCCAGAACAAGCTGGGCGCCTGGCGAACATAGAAGACCCCGAAGTTGGCCGTACTTGTGCCGTTCTGGGTGGTCCACGCGTACTCGGCAGTATTCGTGTCTCGCACCGGTGTAGACGGAGAAACCCATTCGTACCCCGAAGGAGCCGTAACCTGCTGAGCTTGATACCTGTTCGCTGGGGAAACGTTCGTGCCCGTGGCCGACGACTCGGTGCTGTTGACCTGGAATTCACCGCCGCCACCGTTACGGTCACGTTGAGTGCTACAGGCAGTCCCTATGCAGTCAGAAGTCGCGCGCCAGGTGCCATTAGTTCCGGTCGTCGTAGACCTCACCTGGAGCTGCGCACCCGGCACAAGCTGACCGGTGTCAATGTCACGAACTTCCCAAAGCAGGTGCGGGAGTGCGCGGACATAGAAGGTACCGACCGTCAACGTGCGGTTGGTACCCGTACCGACCCAATCTCCGGATTGTTTCTCTACGGTCGCTGTCGAAACCCACTCGTATCCCGCGGGAACCGTGGTCGGCGTGACCTGCACGCGACGCCCGGCTACGACAGGAGTTGAGCTACTGCTCGCACTAGAAGCCAGGTATTTGACCGCGTATTCGCCGCCGTCCGGGTCCCGGTCACGCTGACTGCTGCAACCGGACGTGCAGTCCGGTGCCGACCTAGCCGTCTCCCATAAACTGTCGTTTGAGTTGCGTTGACGAATGTCGAAAGTCCCACCCGAAACTAGCTCCCCGGTGGACGCATCCCTAACCTCCCAGAAGACAAAGGGAGGAGCAATGTCGGGATCAGGGCCGGCAAGGGCCGGCGATATAACAATTTCCCCAAGGTCGTTGCCGGGTGAATCCTGCGTGCCAACCTCAACCTCCGTGACATCCGCCTGCGCCGTCTTGGGAGTATCACTAGGCAGCGAGTTGCTGTCTCCGGTGTTGTTGTCACCAGCGCCAGCAGTCGCCTTATCCGTGTCCGAGGACCCCGATTCCGACTGGTCCGGGGCCTGCGAGGGCACGACAACCTTCTGAGTTGTGGCAGTACCTGCAGGCTCTGCCACTATTGGCTGCCAAACATCACTTGTGGGAACGGCAACGCCGTCCACTTCAACAATCTTTATTCCGTAGGCATCACCCGCAGAAATGGGCGAACCGTCAGGTTCCAGAGACTTCACGACCAAGGTTCCAGGGGTTGGATCACTGTCCGCTCCCGCCAGATCACTCGCGTCGGTATTGTCCCTGACATAGCTAATGCTGCCCTGAGGACTTCTGACCTCCAGGACAGCACCAGAAACTGTCTTGCCTTCCACGTCGACTGTCTGCCAAGTGAGCACTGAAGCGGCTGTGACGTCGTTTGATTCGGAAGTATTTGTGTCCGCTGCCTGGGTGATAGAGGGGGCATCCGAAGTGGTTAGTGACGCTTCGGAGCCCTCAGGACTCACTGCAGCGGCGACGCCTCCGATCGAAGCAAGAGCAACGCAGACCGCAGCGGCGAAGCCAGCGCGTACAACTGTTCGCCTCTGGAGATGCGGCTGGGTACTCAGGTGCTGCATGAACACTCCTTATAGATGAAGCCAAACGAGTTGGATAGTGCACAAGAGAGCGATGCTCACTCGCATGGAATCAAAGTACTACGATCACTAATATAAGACCAAAGTACCAAGTGAAGTCACGTAGTTTTGATACGGGCCCCACACGCCAATACCTCAAAAATGCACAAAGGCCAACGAACTCATCGTTTAGAAAATGCGTTAAATCTGTTTAGGTGAGATTCAAAATCTGGAACATCCCGTGTTATGGTGAACTCCCGCTCAGTAGACGCCAGAATGCAGCACTTCAACAGCCCGCCTTTCGTTACCTAATCGTTATCTTTGGTGCGCTCAGGCTGCATGACGCCCCGACCCGAAGGCCAGGGCGTCATGCAGCCTGAGTCAATTCACTCGGCGAGGGTTACTCCTGCGGATCGAACCTCTCCACACGCAATGCGCACGTCAGATCATCGCCACTCAGTGGAGCTTCCGCCTTCCACGCAACCTCAGCTCCAGATGCCACCGAAGGAACATCCACCTGGACCAAACCCTTCGTGTCTCCCTGTGCGCTGAATGCCACGTAGATCCGGTAGCTCTGAGTCCGGTCAGTGGGGTTTGTTACCAAGCCCTCACTGATCCATCCGCTGCTGGACTTCTCGCAGGTCTGCGTCTCTACGTCCTCACTAGCCCCAACGAACCCATCCGTGGAGCCCTGCGGCTCCGTGATCTGGATGTATCCGCCGTCAACTAGGTCATCTTTGCCCGCCTCATTCTCCGCACCCTTGGTGCCGGAGCACGAGGCAAGCGAAAGAGCGACAAGAGGAACTAGGAGCCAAGCGCCGAATCTCGATCTCATGCAGTAATTCTCCTCTTTCGTGCGGTGAGAGCCATTCCAGCACCCATCACCATCAACGCGATCGCGTAGGGCAGAACCGCTAGGTCTGCACCGGTCTTGGCGAGCTTACCCGTGGTAACCGTGACCGTGGAATGATCCGTGACCGAATCTCCACCCACGGGGTCGTCCCCCTTCGGAGGGAAGCCTATGACCGTCGCCTTGTTGACAACCGATCCCTTATTGACGTCAGCCTGAGTCAGCTTGTACGTAGCTGTTGCCTTGACCGACTGACCGGGAAGCAGCGTGCCTGCCTTTCCTGGCCACTGGTAGCTGATCTTGGAAAGACCGACCAGCGGATCGGTGATCTTCACCCCATTGAGGGTGACGTTGCCGGTATTGGTCGCCGTGAACGTAAAGGTGACGATGTCCCCAACCAAGCCATTACCAGCAACTGAGCCTTCCTTGATCAACTCAATCGAGGCAACCTGCTTGATCGGACTATTCACGGTGTCGTCGTCCTTCACCGGTGGATCCTGACGCGGAACCTCCGGATTCTGCGGATCGAACGTCGGCGGAGGCGTACCCTCGGCAGTCGCCGTGTTGACGACTTCGCCGTTATCCACGTCCGCCTGCGTCAGCGTGTACCGAGCAGTCGCTGTAACGGACTGTCCCGGATCCAGTACTCCTACACCTGCTGCGGTCGACCAGTCGTAGTTCAACTGGCCCAGACCTGGAAGCGGATCACTGATCTTCACATCGGACAGCGTCACATTGCCGGTGTTGGTCGCAACGAACGTGTAGGTCACCGTGTCGCCAGCCTTGGCCGCCTGGTTCTTCAGATCACTGGTCTTCACCAGTTCAATCGAAGGATCGGCAGGTACCGGCACATCCACATCGTCCTCGTCCTCAACCGGAGGCGGCGTCTCACCGGGTTCCTGGGTTTCGGGATCAAGAGGAGTAGGAGGCTGACCAACTGCGGTCGCATTGTTGTGAACTACGCCAGCGTTTACATCGGACTGCTTCAAGACATAGGTTGCTGTCGCCGTGACCGATTGGCCAGGATTCAGTACTCCTACACCTGCTGCGGTCGACCAATCGTAGGTCAATGCACTCAGTCCCGGCAGAGGATCACTGATCGAAACACCGGTCAGCGTCACGTTACCCGTATTCGTCGCGACGAACGTGTAGGTGACGGTTTCGCCAACCTTGTTCGTCCCGGTCAACTCACCGGTCTTCACCAGTTCAATCGAAGGATCGGCGGGTGTTGGAACGTACTCGTCGTCCTCGTCCTCAACCGGAGGCGGCGTGTTGCCGGGCTCCTCGGTCTCCGGATCGATTGGCGGGGGCGGCGTGCCCTTGCCAGTCGCCGTGTTCCACACGCCTCCGTTGTTCACGTCTGCCTGCGTCAGCGTGTAGCTCGCCGTAGCCTTCACAGACTCACCCGGATCCAGTTGGCCCTCAGTTGCCACGCCGGTCCAGTCGTAGACCAGAGCAGACAGGCCAGGCAGCGGATCACTGATCGAAACACCGGTCAGCGTCACGTTACCCGTATTCGTCGCAACGAACGTGTAGGTAACCTTCTCGCCAGCCTTCGCTTCACCACTGAGATCGCCAGTCTTCACGACTTCGATCGAAGGATCAGCAGGAAGCTTGGTGAGTACCTTGTCCTCGTCCTTGACCGGAGGCGGCGTGTTGCCGGGCTCCTCGGTCTCCGGATCGAGCGGAGTAGGCGGCTGACCCGTAGTCGTGGCCGTGTTCTTCAACCATCCGTGGTTGACATGATCCTGGGTCAGCTCCAGGGTTGCAGTCGCCGTTACGGACTCGCCGGGGAGAAGAGACCCTGCAGTCGTCACGCCAGTCCAGTCGTAGACCAGAGCAGACAGGCCAGGCAGCGGGTCACTGATCGAAACATTGGTCAGCGTCACGTTGCCCGTATTAGTCGCGACGAACGTGTAGGTAACCTTCTCGCCAACCTTCGCTTCACCATCGAGTTTGCTGGTCTTGACCAGGTCGATCGAGGGATCGGCTGGCAAGTTCACCAACTCGTCGTCGTTATCCGTGACCGGATCGGGCTTGTCCCCGGCCACGCCGGTATTCGGATCAACCGGTGTTGGAGGCTGCCCCGTAGTCGTGGCCGTATTCTTCACCCAACTGGTGTCCACATGCTTCTGGGTCAAGGTCAGGGTAGCCGTCGCGGTGACGATCTCTCCCGGCTCAAGGGTTCCAGGAGCAGTGGCTTTCGACCAGTCGTAGACCAGAGCGGACAGGCCAGGCAGCGGATCACTGATCGAAACATTGGTCAGCGTCACGTTACCCGTGTTCTTGGCTACGAACGTGTACGTAACCGTGTCGCCAACCTTGCCTTCGCCATCAAGAACACCGGTCTTCACCAGGTCAATCGAAGGAGCGGCTGGAATTGGGAGTTCAACCTCGTCCTCGACCGGAGGTAGCGGCGGCGGAAGTTCACCACCGGGACCCGGCGGAGGCGTGCCCGTAGCGGTAGCAGCGTTATAAATGCCGCCGTTGTTCACGTCGGACTGCTTCAAGACGTACGTGGCCTTCGCGGTCACCTTTTCACCCGGGTCAAGTTGCCCCTGAACCGCCGCTTCGGACCAGTCGTAGGTCAGAGCGGACAGATCTTCCATCGGATCAGCAATCTTGATGTCGGTGAGCGTCACGTTACCGGTGTTGGTAACAGTGAAGGTGAACTCAACAATGTCGCCAGCATCCTTACCGTCGAGGAACTTGCCTGTCTTCACCAGCTGGATTGCTGGTTCCTGCGGCAGTTCAACGAATTCTGGATCCTTGTCAGTAACCTTCTCAGGCTTGTCGCCCGGTTCGTTGGTTTCCGGATCGATCGGTGTCGGAGGCTGACCCGTAGTGGTAGCCGTGTTCACAATTCCACCGGCATTCACGTCGGACTGCTTGACCGTGTAGGTGGCCGAAGCCTGGACAGACTCGCCAGGTTTCAGCGTGCCCGCAGTCCCTGGCCAGGTACCGAAGGTGATGTCAGACAGACCCGCAAGAGGATCGGTGATGCCAACTTCGGTCAGCGTCACGTTTCCATTGTTGGTTACAACAAACGTGTAGGTAACCGTCTGGCCGGCAACCGCAGCACCTTCAAGAACACCGCTCTTGACGATCTTGATTGAGGGAGCAGCGGGTAGAGGAACGATCTCCTCGTCCTCAACCGGTGGCAGCGGCGGTGGAAGTTCACCGTCGGGTCCAGGCGGAGGTGTCCCCGTAGTCCACGCCTCGTTCTTCACGAAGCCACGATCAACGTCAGCCTGCGTCAGCGTGTACGTCGCTGTCGCGGTCACTGACTGATTCGGCAACAGCGTGCCCGGAGCGGCAATATCCGGCCACGTGTAACTCAGCGCAGACAAGCCCGGCAGCGGATCAGTAACAGAGACTCCGGTAAGGGTCACGTTGCCCGTGTTCTTGGCCACGAACGTGTACGTAACGATGTCTCCGGCAGCAACAGGCTTATCGAGTTCAGAGGCCGTCTTGTCCAGTGTCATCGAGGGATCCTGAGGAACAGGAACGTCTTCGGGATCCTCGTCACGAACAGGCGGAGGAGTTTCCCCGCCCGTAGGTGTCGGGGGAAGACCCTGAGTCGATGCCAGGTTCTCAACGATCCCCGCGTCGATGTCAGCCTGCTTCAACGCGTAGGTCGCTGTCGCCCGGACTGACTCGCCGGGCAGCAACGTGCCAGCTGCGGCCGGGTTCGGCCATGCACCAAAGGTGATGCCCGACAGGCCCGGGAGCGAAACGTCTGTAACGCTGACCCCGGTCAGTGTCACGTTGCCCGTGTTGGTCACGAGGAACGTGTAGGTGATCAGGTCGTCAGGACGCGCATTCTCACCGTCAATCGCCAGCAAGCCGGTCTTGTCCAGGTTGATCGACGGAAGCTGAGGAACAGGAACATCCTCGGGATCCTCGTCACGAACAGGCGGAGGAGTTTCCCCGCCCGGAGGCGTCGGAGGAGTGCCCAGAGCAGCAGCCAAGTTCTCAACGATCCCGGCGTCAATGTCAGCCTGCTTCAGGGCATAGGTTGCCGTGGCAGTTACCTTCTCCCCGGGCTCTAGCGAACCCGCGGTGGTTGCCTCCGACCAGTCGTGGACCAGGGCAGACAGGCCAGGCAGCGGATCCTCAATCCGCACATTCGTGAGCGTCGTGTTGCCAGTGTTGGTGGCAACGAACGTGTACGTGACCAGATCGCCAACCTTGGCGCCCTGACCGGCAGGGGTACCCAGAGAACCTGTCTTCACCAGGCCGATCGAAGGATTCTGCTCGACTGGAACGAACTCGGGATCCTTGTCGGTGACCTTTTCGGGCTTTTCGCCCGGCTCATTGGTTTCCGGATCGATCGGCGTAGGCGGCTGACCAGCGGCAGTAGCCGTGTTCGCCACACCGGCAGCGTTCACGTCAGACTGCTTCAACACATACGTAGCCGTGGCTTCAACCGATTCGCCTGGCTTCAGTGTTCCTGCAACTCCCGGCCAAGTGCCGAACGTAATCGTTGACAGGCCCGGGAGCGGGTCAGTGATACCAACGTCCGTCAGGGTCACGTTGCCGTTATTAGTGACGAGGAACGTGTAGGTGACAATGTCGCCAGCCACACCTACGCCATCAAGTTCACCTGTCTTGACAATGTCAATCGATGGAGCAGCGGGCAGAGGAACGATCTTCTCATCCTCATCGCGCGGCGGCGGTGTCTCCCCTGGCGGCGTTCCCGTAGTCCACGCCTCGTTCTTCACGAAGCCACGATCAACATCAGCCTGCTTCAGCGTGTACGTCGCCGTAGCCGTAACCGACTGCCCCGGTGACAACTTGCCCGGAGCGGCAGTATCCGGCCACGTGTAACTCAGCGCGGACAGGCCCGGCAGCGGATCAACGATCACAACACCAGTCAGCGTGACGTTTCCGGTGTTCGTCGAAACGAAGGTGTAGGTCACCGTGTCACCAGCAGCAACCGGTGCCGCAAGCGCCGACGCAGTCTTGACCAACTTGATGGCAGGAGCAGCAGGAAGATCTACATCTTCCTCGTCCTCGTCCGTCACCGGAGGAGGCGTCTGCCCGCCCGGAGGCGTCGGCGGTACGCCGAGTGTCGATGCCTCATTGTGAACGCGACCCCTGTCGAAGTCGGCCTGAGTCAGCGTGTAGGTTGCGGTTGCAGTTACATGCTGCCCCGGCAGCAACTTGCCGGGAGCATCCTGGTTTGGCCACTGACCAAAGGTGATGCTCGACAGACCCGGGAGTGAAACGTCCGTAACGCTAACCCCGGTCAACGTCACGTTGCCCGTGTTGGTCACGAGGAACGTGTAGGTGACAAGGTCCCCGACTGCCGCGTCATCGGCAACCGAAGCCGTCTTTTGCAGATCGATCAAGGGCTTCTGCGGAAGTTTGACGTCTTCCTCGTCCTCGTCCGTCACCGGAGGAGGCGTCTGTCCACCCGGAGGCGTCGGAGGAGTACCCTTCGTGGTCGCCCTGTTGTCAACGGAGCCACGGTCGATATCGGCCTGAGTCAGCGTGTAGGTAGCTGTGGCACTAACCTTTTCGCCCGGTTCCAGGGCTCCTTCGGTTGTCGCCTCAGACCAGTCGTGGACCAGGGCAGATAGACCGGGCAGCGGATCCTCAATCTTCACATCGGTGAGCGTGACATTACCCGTGTTCGTGGCAACGAACTCATAGGAGATCGTCTGCCCAACCGCGGCAGGATCCTCATTGTACGTAGCCGTCTTCACCAGTTGAATAGCGGGTCCCTGCGAAACAGGAATGAACTCGGGATCCTCGTCGGTGACCTTTTCGGGCTTTTCGCCCGGCTCATTGGTTTCCGGATCGATCGGCGTAGGCGGCTGACCCGTAGTGGTAGCTGTGTTCGCCACACCGCCGGCATTCACATCGGACTGCTTCAAGACATACGTGGCAGTTGCCTCAACCGACTGGTCCGGCGTAAGAACACCTGTTTGACCAGGCCAAGTGCCGAACGTAATCGTTGACAATCCCACGAGCGGGTCAGTGATACCAACGTCCGTCAACGTGACGTTGCCCGTGTTGGTCACAAGGAACGTGTACGTCACCAGTTGTCCCGTAACGCCCTGCCCGTCGAGGCTGCCTGTCTTGACAATCTCAATCGATGGAGCAGCGGGCAGAGGAATGATCTTCTCATCCTCATCGCGCGGCGGCGGTGTCTCCCCTGGCGGCGTTCCTGTAGTCCAGGCCTCGTTCTTCACGAAGCCACGATCAACGTCAGCCTGCTTCAGCGTGTATGTCGCCGTGGCTGTCACGGACTCACCGGGCAGCAAAGTGCCAGGAGCTGCCGCATCGGGCCAGATGTAGTTCAGCGATGACAGACCAACCAGCGGATCAGTGATCGTTACTCCCGTGAGAGTCACGTTTCCGGTGTTCGTCGAAACGAAGGTGTAGGTCACCGTGTCACCGGCTGCGACCGGCTCTTCGAGGGTCGATGCCGTCTTGACCAACTTGATGGCAGGAGCAGCAGGAAGATCCACGTCTTCCTCGTCCTCGTCCGTCACCGGAGGAGGAGTCTGCCCACCCGGAGGCGTCGGCGGTGTGCCCTTGGTCGTCGCATTGTTATGGACGAATCCACGATCAATGTCCACCTGAGTCAGCGTGTAGGTAGCTGTAGCACTAACCTTTTCGCCCGGTTCCAGAACACCCGTCGCACCCGGCCACACGTAGTTGAGTTCCGAAAGTCCAGGCAGCGGATCCGTGATAGTCACACCGGTGAGCGTGACATTACCCGTGTTCGTGGCAACGAACTCATAGGAGATCGTCTGCCCAACCGCGGCAGGATCCTCATTGTACGTAGCCGTCTTCACCAGTTGGATGGCCGGCTCCTGAGAAACTACAACTTTCTCGTCATCTTTATCGGTGACCGGATCCTTGCCCTCACCCGGAGGCGTGCCCTTAGTGCTTGCTTCGTTGTCCACTACCCCAGCATCAATGTCCACCTGAGTCAGTGGATACGTCGCATATGCGGTAACCTCAGCGCCCGGCTCTAGCACTCCGTCAGCACCCGGCCACGGGCCGTAGGTGATCGTCGATAGTCCAGGCAGCGGGTCACTGATCGAAACATTGGTCAGCGTCACGTTTCCGATGTTGGTCACAACAAACTCGTAGGTGATCAGATCATCGGGCTTCGCTGACTCGCCATCGACAAGAACCAGCGAACCGGTCTTGACAATCTGGATGTTGGCGCCCTGCTCTACAGGGACGAACGCTGGGGACTCATCGGTAACCGGCGGCGGCGCAACTCCGCCTTCTGGCGTCGGAGGCTGCCCCGTTGCCGTGGCGGTATTCGAAACGCCGCCCGCATTCACATCGGACTGCTTCAACACATAGGTGGCTTCCGCAGTGACAGACTGACCCGGTGCCAATACTTTCGGTGCAGTGGCAGTCGACCAATCGAAGGACAGCTCCGACAATCCGGGCAGTGGATCCGTGATGTCCACGCCGGTCAGCGTCACATTACCAGTGTTAGTGACAATGAAGGTATAGGTGACCTGGGTACCTGCTATCCCTTGGCCGCCCAACACCCCTGTCTTCTCCAGATTGATCGAGGGAGTGGAATCTAGTGGAACTTCTTCTTCGTCATCGTCCTGAACCGCAGGCGGAACTTCACCGCTGGGCGGCGTCGGGGGCGTACCCTTTGCCACGGCCCTGTTGTCGACGAGGCCTCGGTTGATGTCGTCCTGTGTCAGCTGGTACGTGGCACTGGCTGTCACGGACTCACCGGGCAGCAAAGTGCCAGGAGCTGCCGCATCGGGCCAGATGTAGTTCAGCGATGACAGACCAACCAGCGGATCAGTGATTGAGACACCGGTCAGCGTCACATTGCCGGTATTGGTCGCGATGAAGTCGTACGTGATGACTTCGCCTACAACTGAATCCCCTTCAAAAGTGGCTCGCTTGACAAGCTCAATCGCAGGTTTCGCGGGGACGTCATATTCTTCTTCGTCATCGTCCGTTACCGGAGGTGGAGTCTGTCCGCTCGGAAGATTGGGCGGCTGGCCCACTGTTGTCGCTTTGTTGTGGACGAATCCGCGAACGGCGTCTGCCTCAGTGACGGTGTACGTCGCCGTCGCAGTGACAGATTCTCCGGGCTTCAGGATATTTGGTGTTCCCGGCCACGTGTAGTTCAGCGCCGAGAGACCCGAAAGTGGGTCAGTAATCGTGACACCGGTCAGCGTCACATTGCCGGTGTTCTTCGCAACGAACGAATAGGTGACTACATCTCCCACTTCAGCGGTGCTGTCAGTGACATCGGACGACTTCACCAGTTCGATGGCTGGCTTGGGCGGAACGGGAACGTTCTCATCGTCCTTGTCAGTTACTGGATTTCCACCACCCGGGGGTGTGCCGACGGTCGTAGCCGTGTTGTCGACTTCTCCGCGGTCGATGTCAGCCTGCTCCAACTCGTAAGTAGCGGTGGCCTTGACAGACTGACCGGGTTGCAGGGTCCCTTCTGCACCGGGCCAAGGACCATAGGTCAGGTCGGACAATCCTGGGAGCGGATCGGTGATTGAGACGCCCGTCAGGGTGACGTGGCCCGTATTGGTGACCTCAAACTCGTAGCTGATGAGGTCTCCGGGCTCAGCGGCCTGTCCGTCGTCAACACCGAGCGAGCCGGTCTTGACGATCTGGATCGCAGCATCGTGGGCCAGTGGAATGAATTCCGGATCTTCGTCCTTCACCGGCGGCGGAGTGACGCCACCTTCGGGCGTCGGAGGCTGACCGGTAGTGGTAGCCGTGTTCGAAACGCCGCCAGCATTGACATCTGCCTGATTCAACTCGTAAGTAGCGGTGGCCGTCACCTTCTGTCCCGGCTCAAGCACGTTGGGTGCTCCCGGCCACGGACCATAGCTAAGGGGCGACAGCCCCTCAAGCGGATCGGTTATGGTCACGCCAGTCAGCGTCACATTGCCCGTATTCTCTGCGACGAATGTGTACGTGACAGTCGTTCCAGCAACGCCTTCTCCTGCAAGCACACCGGTCTTGACCAGTTCAATCTTCGGATCGGCGGTTAGTGGAACATCTTCCTCGTCCTCATCGGTAACCGGAGGAGGCGTCTGCCCACCCGGAGGCGTCGGAGGAGTACCCTTCGTGGTCGCCCTATTGGAAACGTGTCCGGCGTCGATGTCTGCCTGCGTCAGCTCATACGTAGCCGTGGCAGTGACACTCTGTCCTGGCTGCAGGACACCCGCAGTGCCGGGCCAGACATAGTTGAGCCCCGAAAGCCCTGGGAGCGGGTCGGTGATGGTCACACCGGTCAAAGTCACGTCACCGGTGTTCTTCGCAATAAACGTGTAGGTGATCTGATCGCCCGCAAGCGAGCTCCCCGTGTAGGTGGCTACCTTCTCCAGGCTGATTGACGGCTGAGAGAGGACCTCAACTTCTTCCTCGTCCTCATCGGTCACCGGCGGAGGAGTCTGCCCACCCGGAGGTGTCGGAGGCTGACCGGCTGTCGTGGCCTTGTTGTGAACGTACCCGCGGGCCGCGTCGGATTCCGTGACCGTGTATGTCGCGGTTGCGCTGACGGATTCTCCGGGCTTCAAGACGTTGGGGTCTCCCGGCCACGTATAGTCCAGCATCGACAGACCCGAAAGTGGATCCGTGATCGAAACATTGGTCAGCGTCACATTGCCGGTATTCTGCGCGACAAACGTGTAGGTGAGCGTGTCGCCTACGTTGGCCTTGCCTTCTTCTGCATCAACAGACTTCACCAAGTTGATGCCGGGGGCTGCCAGGACAGGAACGTCCTTATCGTCCGTATCAAGAACCGGAGGGGGCGTCTGCCCACCCGGAGGTGTCGGAGGCTGACCGGTCGTTGTCGCTTTGTTGTAGACGTGTCCGGCATCGATGTCTGCCTGCTTCAAGGCATATGTAGCGGTGGCATCAACCGATTCTCCCGGCTTCAGGACCCGTTCCGTTCCGGGCCAAGGACCAAAGGAGATGGTCGAGATGCCTTCAAGCTGGTCGGTGAGCGTCACGCCGGTCAGGGTCACATTGCCCGTGTTGGTGATCGTGAACTCGTAGCTGATCAGGTCTTCCGGCTTCGCAGAGCCGTCAATCGCCAACGAACCATTCTTCACCAACTGGATCGCAGGTCCCTGCGTGACGGGGACAAATGCGGGGTCGTTGTCAGTTACGGTCGGCGGCTTCTGACCTCCCGGAGGTGTAGGTGGCTGGCCGGTCGTGGTCGCGGTATTGGATACACCACCGGCATCGAGGTCCGCCTGCGTCAGCGTGTAGGTAGCGGTGGCAGTGACCGTCTGATTGGGTTTCAAGACTCGATCAGCGCCCGGCCAGGGACCGAAGGTAATCGAGGACAGGCCTGGAAGCGGGTCGGTGACGTTGACATCGGTCAGTGTCACGTTGCCGGAGTTCTTCACAACAAATGTGTAGGTGACCGTGTCACCAACAGCGGAGCCACTGTCGAGAGCACCGGTCTTTTCCAGCGTGATTGAAGCGTTGGGCGTGGGACCGTTTACGTCCTCTTCGTCCTCATCGGTCACCGGCGGAGGAGTCTGACCGCCAGGCGCTGCCGGAGGCGTACCTTCGGTGCGGGCCTTGTTGTGGATGACTCCGCGGTCTACGTCATCCTGTGTGACGGTGTAGGTTGCCGTCGCGGTAACGGACTGTCCGGGCGTTAGTACGTTCGGCGTTCCCGGCCATGGACCAAATTGCAGGGCCGAGAGGCCGGGCAGGGATGTGTCACTAATCTGAACATTGGTCAGCGTCACGTTGCCCGTGTTCTTGGCGACGAAGGTGTAGGTGATGACATCGTCAACCGCGCTGAACTGGGCGGGGCTAGCCGTCTTTGTCAGTTCGATCTTTGCGTCTTCGACACCGGGAATCCGGTGGTCATCGGTGTCGGTCACCCGCGGCGGTACCGGCCCGGGTTGACCCGTTTCAGGGTTCAGCGGGCGCGCCGGCTGCCCGGAAGTCGTAGCCGTGTTGTCGATGATGCTGGCATCAACGTGAGCCTGCGTGACCAGAAGCGTTGCCGATGCTGTGACTGACTGTCCCGGTAGCAGAGTCCCGGGAGCCGCAGCATTAGGCCACGGACCATAAGTAATACCGGACAGACCTGGCAACGGGTCGGAGACCTGCACGTCCGTAAGCGTCTTGGGTCCGGTGTTGGTGACAACAAATGAATAGGTGATCGTCTCGCCAGCGACAAGCTCTTCCTTGTCAGCGCTCTTTACGATCTGAATGGCTGCGGCATCCTGAGGCCCGGTTGCCTTGGCTGTGTCCTTGTCACTGACATTCGCGCCAGCTGGCGGCCTCCCGACCGCCGTTGCTTCGTTGAGAATCACTCCGTCGTCCACGTGCTTTTGCGTGGCGGTCAGAGTAGCTGTACCCGTGACTTGCTGTCCCGGCTGCAGGGTTCCCGGGGCCCCAGGCCAGTTCGAATACGTGATCTGGGAGAGCCCCGGCAGCGGGTCTGTCACACCCACGTTGGTCAGGGTAAGGTCGCCCGTGTTCTTCACGATGAATGTATAGGTGAGAACGTCATCGACCGCGTACGTTGTAGGACTGACCGTCTTGGTCAGGTCTATATCCGCTACCGCCGGAGCATTCGTTATGGTACAGACGAGTTCTGTTCCCTGGGCCCCTACGGGCTGAGGAATAGTCCACTCACCCGCATTGGCCGTCGGGGTGGCCTGCACAACGGTCTGTGCTCCGACACCATTTCGATAAGTACAAGAGATGCTCTTCTTGTACAGCGCCAAGCTCGTGGTTCCCGCCGCCGTTTCCTTGAGCGTAAGAGAGTCGCCCTGGTTCACGAAAACTGGACCCGCATAGTTCGTCTGAAGTCCGGTCGCTGGACCGTCGGTCGTGGCTGTATTACCTGTAGTTATGTACGACTGGCCGGTAATCGACAGGTTGAACTGGTCGGTCGCCGCGTTGCGATCCTCGACATTCTTCATCAACTGGACCGTGTTCGGGAACGTACAGGACGCCAAGTCTGTAGGGGTGAATCCCGAGAGCGCGTGGTCGTTGACTGCCTGCGTAGCCGGATTTATCCGGATGATTCTGCTGCCCGTCGAGACAAAGAGCATTCCATTGGCACCGAAGGCAACACCGTTACCGACAACTGACGAACCATTCACATTGGGCAGGGTCTGGATTAGCTTCACCGGGATATTGGCCGACCCAGCGATCGTTGGAAACCCACCGGAGTTGGAGGTCGTATAAACCCTGTTATTGATAATGATGATCGGCTCACCCGATGCCGTGAACGCGAGGTCTCCGTTCGCGGTTCCACTTGTCACTCCCGAGTTGATCGTGCCCACGCGAATTACTCTGCCTGCACCGTTGTTGTACTCGGGTTCAAATTTGAGAACGGTCAGGATTCCTGCAGTGACACTGTGGTAACCCAATATGTAATAGGAACCTGAAACCGGGTCGACGGCACCCATAACGCGGTACTGCATGTTCACGCCGAAGTTCAGATTGTTATACGACTTAACTTCTCCCGTATCGGGGTTGTACGTCCGGATGTTTACGGATTGGTTACTTCCACCGTTGTCCGCCGTATATAGCATTCCTCCATCGGGAGAGACCGCAAGCGCGTTGCCCTGCATGCCTGTGACTACGCTCCCGGATTCAAGTGAGACGGAATTCGGATTGGATACATCGATCCGTCGAATGGTTCCGCCATCGTTTCCTACGTAGATGGTCGCCGGGTCGCACCGTAGAGACGCAGCTTCCGCCTTCGGGGCTGTGACCGTGTTCGCAATCAAAGGTGTTGACACTAGGGCGACTGCGGCAAATCCGGCAATAAAACCCTTGTATCTATTGCGCGCTCCACTCGCTTTGTGTTGTGGTGTGCGGGATCCAAGTGGCGTTTGAGTCTCTACATTACTCAAGACACCGCTCCTTCCTCTTGAGGTGTAGTGTCAAGCTTGCTAATGCGCGCCCGGCACCCAACTACTCAAGTCGGTTTTGGGCGTGCGAGCACCTGCTCATATAAGTCCACCAACAAGAGTGCCATAAACCGCTCACTGTGTGCCATGGCCTGGATGCCAATAACGGCGTTTGTATAGGAACTATGCCCTAGTCAGCTCTCTCAGACGTCAACATTCGCTCGATTACACCACTTTGTCATAGTTTTATGTCATGACATCAACAAGGGAACCGTGGGATAATGCTGCACATTCATTACGGGTCACACAGGAAATCGCCCAAATTCGGTGAACGATAAATGACCCGTGTACGGCAAGAGGCGAGACCCCTAATGGGATCTCGCCTCTTACTGAAGTCAGCTACAGAACTCTAGTGAATCCGTTTGCATACTTGAAGTGGACTACTTGATGACCTCGGTTACTCGACCAGAACCGACGGTACGACCGCCCTCGCGGATAGCAAAGCCCAGGCCGGGCTCCATTGCGATCGGTTGAATCAGCTCAACCTCAATCTCGGTGGTGTCGCCAGGCATGACCATATCGCGGCCCTCGGGCAGCGTGATGATGCCGGTAACATCCGTGGTGCGGAAGTAGAACTGGGGACGGTAGTTGGAGAAGAACGGCTTCTCACGACCACCCTCATCCTTCTTCAGGATGTAGACCTGAGCCTTGAACTGGGTGTGAGGCTCGATCGAACCGGGGACGGCAACAACCTGTCCACGCTCGACATCAGTGCGCTTGATGCCACGGAGCAGCAGACCACAGTTCTCGCCTGCCCAAGCTTCATCCATCTGCTTGTGGAACATCTCGATACCGGTGACCGTGGTCTTCTGAGGATCACGGAGGCCGAGAATTTCCACTTCAGAGTTGATCGGGAGCTTGCCGCGCTCGACACGACCGGTGACAACCGTGCCACGGCCGGTGATCGTGAAGACGTCCTCGATCGGCATCAGGAACGGCTTGTCCATGTCGCGTTCCGGGGTCGGAACGTACTTGTCGACAGCATCCATTAGCTCGGCGACCTTGGCACCCCACTCTTCGTCGCCTTCCAGCGCCTTGAGTGCGGAAACCTGGATGACCGGGGCATTGTCGCCGTCGAAGCCCTGTGAGGACAGAAGGTCACGGACCTCTTCCTCGACCAGTTCAAGCATTTCCTCGTCATCAACCATGTCGGACTTGTTCAGGGCGACAAGGATGGTGGGAACGCCAACCTGGCGAGCAAGAAGAACATGCTCGCGGGTCTGTGCCATCGGGCCGTCAGTCGCTGCAACCACCAGGATCGCACCGTCCATCTGTGCAGCACCGGTGATCATGTTCTTGACGTAGTCAGCGTGGCCGGGAGCGTCAACGTGTGCGTAGTGACGCGCGTCGGTCTGGTACTCAACGTGAGAGACGTTGATGGTAATGCCACGCTCACGCTCTTCAGGTGCGTTGTCGACCTTGTCGAACGGAGTGAAGCTGTTCAGGTCCGGATACTTGTCTGCCAGAACCTTGGTGATTGCTGCCGTCAGCGTGGTCTTGCCGTGGTCAACGTGACCGATGGTGCCGACATTCACGTGCGGCTTTGTGCGCTCAAACTTGGCCTTCGCCACTTGCTTGTCCTCCTGGACTCGGGTAGATGATCTAAGCCTTTAGCCGGTGTAAGCCTACACCGAGGGCAGAGCAGCTACGGGGTTTCCTTCTGATTTGTGAGGTGATCCGCGGTCCGGGTGTGGACAGAACTATCTGTCCACACCCCGAATCGTTGGATCTACCCCGGGGCTACTCGCCCCGAGACTTACCGATAACTTCCTCGGCAACGTTGCGGGGAACTTCAGCATAGCTATCGAACTTCATGCTGTAGACCGCACGGCCCTGCGTCTTCGAACGCAGGTCACCGACGTAACCGAACATTTCTGACAGCGGCACTGCGGCACGTACAACGCGTACACCGTGCTGCTCGTCCATCGACTGAATCTGTCCGCGGCGGGAGTTCAGGTCGCCGATAACGTCACCCATGTACTCCTCAGGCGTGCGAACCTCAACATCCATGACCGGCTCAAGCAGTACCGGGTTGGCCTTCTTGAGTGCCTCACGCATAGCCATGGTGCCCGCGATCTTGAATGCCATCTCTGACGAGTCGACATCGTGGTACGCACCGTCCAGCAGCGTCGCCTTGACACCAACAACCGGGTATCCGGCGAGGACGCCTGTATCCATGGCGGCCCGGATACCGTGATTGACCGAGGGAATGTACTCGCGAGGAACACGACCACCGGTGACCTTGTCCTCGAACTCGTAATCGACATCGGAGTTCGCTTCCATCGGCTCGATCGCGATGATGACACGACCGAACTGACCCGAACCACCGGTTTGCTTCTTGTGGGTGTATTCCAGCTTCTCCACAGGCTTGCGAATGGTTTCACGGTAGGCAACCATCGGTTTGCCAACATTCGCCTCAACCTTGTACTCGCGACGCATACGGTCAACGAGGATGTCGAGGTGTAGCTCACCCATGCCGCCGATAACAGTCTGGCCCGTCTCCTGGTCCAGTTCGACGGAGAACGTCGGGTCTTCTTCAGCGAGCTTCTGAATCGCAGTTCCCAGTTTCTCCTGATCGGCTTTCGACTTGGGTTCGATTGCCACGTGTATGACCGGCTTCGGGAAGGTCATAGACTCCAGGATCACAGGGGCGGAAATGGCGCTGAGAGTATCGCCAGTCGTGGTGTCCTTCAACCCGATGACAGCGTAGATGTGTCCAGCATGTGCAACATCAACCGGGTTTTCCTTGTTGGAGTGCATTTGGAAGATCTTTCCGATGCGCTCCTTCTTGCCCTTGGTCGAGTTCAGGCACTGAGCGCCGGCGTCGATCTTTCCGGAGTAAACGCGGATGAAGGTCAGCTTTCCAAAGAACGGGTGTGCCGCGATCTTGAATGCGAGAGCAGAGAACGGTTCGTCCTCAGAAGGCTCGCGGACCTCGGTGTTGCCGTCATCTTCCCTGCCCGGCTTGAAGCCAGAAATGGCACCAACGTCCAGCGGCGAAGGCAGGTAGTCAACGACTCCGTCCAGTACCGGCTGAACACCAATGTTGCGAAGAGCGGTACCGCAGAAGACTGGGTAAGCCTGTCCTGTGATGGTCAGTTGGCGCACGCCGGCCTTGATCTGCTCGTTGGTCAGTTCGCCATTCTCCAGGTAAGCGTCCATGAGCTCTTCTGAAGCCTCAGCTGCTGCTTCCATGAGCTTCTCACGGTATTCCTCGGCCCGTTCCTGAAGGTCGGCAGGAATATCTTCCTCGACCACAACGGAACCCAGCGTGTCAGTACCCTGGTCATCCTTCACTGGGAAACGCAGTGCCTTCATCTTCACCAGGTCAACGACACCGGAGAAGTCAGATTCTGAGCCGATCGGGATTTCCATGACGATCGGGGTTGCGGAGAGCCGATCAATGATCGTCTGAACCGAGAAGTAGAAGTCCGCGCCCAGCTTGTCCATCTTGTTGATGAAGCAAATACGGGGAACGTTGTACTTGTCAGCTTGACGCCAAACGGTTTCCGACTGAGGCTCAACACCTTCCTTACCGTCGAACACTGCAACTGCACCGTCGAGGACGCGGAGCGCGCGTTCTACCTCAACCGTGAAGTCAACGTGACCGGGGGTGTCGATGACGTTGATCTGGTAACCCTTCCAGAACGCGGTCACAGCAGCCGATGTGATCGTTATGCCACGTTCCTTCTCCTGCTCCATCCAGTCAGTGGTGGATGCGCCGTCGTGGGTCTCGCCGATCTTGTAGTTGATGCCCGTGTAGAACAAGATGCGTTCCGTCACGGTGGTCTTACCGGCATCAATGTGGGCCATGATGCCGATGTTGCGGACCTGGTTAAGGTCGGTCAACACTTCAAGTGCCACTTATTATCCTTACTCGATTGGTAGGCGACTTAGCCGGGATTACCAGCGGTAGTGCGCGAATGCACGGTTCGATTCGGCCATCTTGTGAACGTCCTCGCGACGCTTCACCGCAGCACCGAGGCCGTTGGAGGCATCCAGGATTTCGTTCGCCAGACGCTCGGTCATCGACTTCTCGCGACGCTTGCGGGAAAAGTCAACCAACCAGCGCAGCGAAAGTGTGGTAGCGCGGGCGGGGCGAACCTCAACCGGAACCTGGTACGTGGAGCCACCTACGCGACGAGAACGAACCTCAAGGGTCGGGCGAATGTTGTCGAGTGCGCGCTTCAAAACCGTTACTGGGGGCTGATCGGTTCTTTCCCCAACGAGTTCGAGTGCTCCGTAAACGATTGATTCAGCGGTCGACTTCTTTCCATCCAGCAAAACGCGGTTGACCAGCTGGGAAACGAGCTTTGAGCCGTAGATCGGATCGTCGACCAGGGGGCGCTTGGGAACTGGGCCTTTACGAGGCATTACTTCTTCTCCTTCTTCGCGCCGTAGCGAGAACGTGCCTGCTGGCGGTCACGAACACCCTGGGTGTCAAGAGCGCCACGGATGATGCGGTAACGCACACCGGGGAGGTCCTTAACACGGCCACCGCGAACCAGAACCATCGAGTGCTCTTGCAGGTTGTGGCCTTCGCCCGGTATGTAGGCCGAGACCTCAATACCACTGGACAGACGTACACGAGCTACCTTGCGGAGCGCTGAGTTCGGCTTCTTCGGGGTGGTGGTGTAAACACGGGTGCATACGCCACGACGCTGGGGAGAACCCTTAAGCGCAGGGGTCTTAGCCTTGCGGGGCTTGGGCTTGCGGCCCTTGCGGACCAACTGCTGGATTGTGGGCACTACTACTCCGTCTCTTCTATGTCGGCTGTCTGGCAACGTTGCCGACGCTGTGCGCGGGGTTCCGTTGCATAGTCATTGGTGACTTGTTTGGCCTCCCGCGGGCACAATCATCCGTCGGGGGCCGGTGTGCCATGACTGGACGACGCTGAGTTGGCGAGCCTTGCGGTCTGCTCGTTGCAGGTCTTTCGACCTGCGCACAACGGGGCGAAGCAGGAGGATGACACCCGGAGCTCCAACGGAGGGAGCCCGCGCGCTGTCCGGATTGGCTAACCTCGGAGCGGCCGCCCGAAGGCGCTGACTTCACTCCGCCGCAAACCATTACGGGCAGCTGGGAGACCCGACTAGTCGGGTTACCAACGAAAACTCTACTTCCGGCCTGCAATCTTGGTCAATGCGACGAATGTGGGATCGGGCACGGCCAGGGCGGTAATGCTTCCCCGCCTATCGCCCGCGATGGCCCCAATACCTACTGGCACCGATGACCGAGACATCTGGCCCATGCTCAGGAACCATCGTGAGAATCACTCCCAATACGTTGGCATCAATGGTGTCGAGGGACTGCAGAGCTGCCTCAAGGAGTGGTTTGGTCGTCTGACCCGCAGCCGCCACCATCAGGGCACCATCGACCGACTGGGCGACAAGTAGCGCATCCGTTACCGTGAGAATCGGTGGGGCGTCGACAATCACATAGTCGTAGACGCTCCTCAAGCCCGCGATCAGCGCTTCCATCTCTGCAGAGCCAAGCAATTCGCTGGGATTGGGCGCAGGATGTCCGGATGGCATGATGTGAAGAGTGTTCGAGCCCCATGCCTGGAGTGCATCTTCGGCAGTCGCATGCCCGATGATCACATCGGTAATTCCAACTTCTCCGTTGATGTCGAACATCTCCGCAATCTTCGGATTCCTCAAGTCTGCGTCAACCAGGCACACCGACGCGTGGGTTTCCGCCAGCGCAATCGCAAGATTGGCTGCGGTCGTGGTTTTCCCTTCTTCTGAACTCGGAGAAGTAATGACAAACGCGTGCGGGTTCCCCTCGACTTTCAGGAACTGGAGGTTTGTCCGAAGCTGGCGGTAGGCTTCAGCTTTGCCGCACAGTGGGTCCTCGTGCATGAGAAGAGGACGCGAGGGGGCCTTGGGATCCTTTGTTATTCCACCGATGATCGGGAGACTCGTAACCTGAGACACGTCGGTCTTGTCATTGATGCGGACATCGAGAATTGCGCGAATGATTGCGACGCCCACGCCCAGGGCAAGTCCCACGAAAAGGCCGAGGACCAGGTTCATTCCAACGGTCGGGCTGACTGGAGATTCGGGGACCCCTGCAAACTCCAGAATGTCTATCTGAACTCGTGCCGGAGATCCCTCAGAAGGCTTCTCAAGGCGGTCCATCACGACCTGGGAGAAGACCGTGCTGGCCGTGTTTGCGATCTCTACTGCGAGTTGGGGATCCTCGTCAGTTGCCCTTATGTTGATGAGGACGGTGTCTGCTGGCGAGCTGGCCGAAAGGCGCTTGGCCACTTCACTGGAGCTGAGTCTCCCACCAAGTTCTTGCGCAACCTGATCCGTGACAATCGCGGTCCCCACCACATCGACGTAGCTAATCACTGCCTGCCGGGCAAAGATCGTTCCCTGTTGCAGATCGCCAACTGACGCACCGCCGGAGCGGACAGAGACATAGAGTTTTGACTCGGCTTCATACTTCGGCGTCTGGGTGAACGTCACCGCTGCAGACAGGCCTGTGACGATAACTGCAAGTGCAACGATCAGAATCCAGTTTTTCTTCAAGATCCGAACGTAGTCGCGAAACTCCACAGCAAACATCCCTTCCTGGAAGTAACAAAAGTGAATGGATACAGCTAACCAACAGGGATCAGCTTCATTGTTCGATCTTGTACATGTCGATTGGAAGGATCAGTCGGACCGCTCCAATCAACCCCGACTAAAAGGATCGGAACAGAGATAAACGTTGTCGTTGTCAGTGTCCCAGCCCAACCGATTGTGAAGAAACTGAGACTCTCAAATGTCGAGAGGAAGATCAATCCGACAAAGGCGCTTAACGTGACATAACGGATATACAAAGGAGCATCTGATCGCGCTACCTTCACCACGACATACGTGCAAATGACCAGCAAAAGGATCAGTTCCACCAGTCCCCCGCCCACAAGCGTCTCTGGAATAAAACCGTGAAACTCAGACACCTCCATGCCGCGAGTCTTGGCAATATCAACGCCGCGGAACGTCCCCACGCCGAAGAGAACGGAGGACTCCCGCCAAATCATGAACGCTTGATTCCACACATCGTCGCGTCCAGACAACCCGGCATCCGGGCGGACCAATAGCCGCTGCACGGCCTCCGTTTGGAGCAGCCGGGCTACTCCAAGGACGCTGACAACCGCCAGTACCGGGATAGCAGCAAGCAGCCACGGTCGCTTGCGTGCCATGAACATCAGCATGAGCACGCTGAGGATCGCAACTGCACCTATCGATGACCGGGAGAAGGTCAGGACCAGACATAGGTACTGCCCAGCTAGCAGCATCACATTCCATGTCCGAACACGCCTCCACTCCATGCACAAAAAATGCAGGAATATCGAGGCGAATAAGAACACGCCAAACTGATTTCTGTTTGAAAAGAAGCTAGCGAACTGATATTTGTAACTAGATCCCGATCCGACCGACAAAGCATTTGAGAATGAAGATGCGTTGACAACCAGATTATAGATGATCGCCGCCGCCACAATCCCCAGTACGAATAAAAATAACGTCTCTAGCGTTTCCCTCGAGGACGTGAGTGTCGCTGCTACGGCCGCAAACATCAGGACACCAGTCATCTTCGACAAAGAATCAACGCCGTCCCGAACGTCAATGAGTTCGCCGGCCAATCCCCGAGCGAGAAGTGACCCGGTCTCCAGTCCACCGTACAGAAGCGCAGCCATGACCCATCCCGGAGACAGTGAGATCCTTCGGGTCACACACACTCCAAACACCGCTATGCACTGCATGACGTAGGCAATTAGCACCACTGGCGTGAACGGTAAGCCGATACCCAATCCTTTGACGATCACAACGGGCATTAGCGCAAATAGAACTGCCCAAGAGAGCGCTAGGCAGTAGCCGTGTGCTTGGGACTGAGCCGGGATCGGACGCCACACCCTACTCATTGCTGACCACTCATCGCTGGGTGACCATCTTTGTGAGAACACCGTAGGCCTCTGCGCGATCGAAGAGATCTTCCGCCATGCGCCGGGAGCCATGTCCCAGCCGTTTGGCAGACGCAGGATCACTTGCCAAATCAGCAATGGCATCAGCGATCTTTTCGACTTCTCCGCAGTCCACGCTGATTCCTGCCTGATACTGCCTCAATAGACTGCGATACTCCTGTGACTCCTGAGTGTTGACAACAGGCAATCCTGCTGCCGCATAGTCAGCAATCTTGTTGGTGAGGCTCTGGGCCGCACCGCACCTGATCGGATTAACTGCTGCATTGGCGCGCATTAGCCGCCATGCCATTTCGGAATGGGAAAGGTTACCGGTGAACTCGGCTTCAACACCTAACGTCCTAGCCTGTACTTCGAGGCTCTGCCGTTCTGGCCCATCACCCATCACCAGCAGGCGTACGGGAATCGCACAATCGTGCCGCCGAATCCGGGCGAGCGCTTCAATCACTCGCCCAACGTCGTAACTGTGACCCAAGGTCCCGATGTACGCCAAGACAAACCGGTCCTCGGGCCTTTCCGCAAGCGCTTCATCCAGGTCTGCGAAATCCTCCATCTTCGTCCCTATGTAGACGGTTGTAGCCAATCGGTCCTCGCGGACACTGGCAACCCGCCTGGAATAGGTATCAGAGACAGTCACGACCGAGTCCCCGCCGCAATACACGCGGTCTGCCGACCAACGCAATGGCATCAACAGCACTCGTGCCAATGCGGTTGGTCTCGCCACGAGTTCAAACGCCTCAGGCCACAGGTCCTGCACGTCAAACACAATGCGTGCTCCGCACTTCTGGCCGTATCGAAGTACCACCAAAGCTACGCTCAGCGAAGGAACTGCACACAAAATGACGTCCGGGACCTGCCGTCGGCGCAGATATCTACGGATATTGCCGGCTAGTCTGCAGTGGCTTCGGATGCGCCTCAGACTCACGTTGCTGTTGTATCCAGGCTCGGAATGAAACGATACAGCGTAGGGCTCTTGGCTGATTTCCTCTGGCCTGTGGAACCGCTTCTCCTTGTGCCAGAAGATCGAGGTGGCAAGTTCCACGCTGTGGCCCAACGTGACCAATTGCCGCGCGACTTCCGCGAACCGATTGTTTGTTCCCGGAGCGGTGTATTGCGAGACGATCAAGATATCCATGGCACGCTGTCACCCTTACTTTGCTCGTCGGCACTGAGAATCCCGCCGGTAGAGTCGTGTTCGATACCCTCGGATGCGCGTACTCGTGACGATACGTACGCTTGACCGACGTAGAGAATTAGAAGAAATGTGCTCGCCAATGCACCCGCCCAGGCAAATCCAAGTAGTCCCCACGCTTTGCTGAGCGCGGCCATCAGTACCAGGAACGCTGCCGCATACGCCAAATTAAAGGTCAATAGCCGACGGGTATTGGCGAACCGCATGACGATCGGCTGGAGTAGGTACGCGGAGGACGAAGCTCCGGCCGCTATCGCCACAGGCACGATGATGGTCAATGCCTGTTCGAAGTACATGGGGTACAGGAACTTAAGCGCCACATATGTGATTGCCAAGCTGGTCCCCGTAAAGACGACCAGTAACACGGGTGCTGCTCGTAGTGCCAATCGGAAGACACGTGACGCAGATTCGTCCTTAGTGCGCCCCAGATAAGCGAGGGCCGCGTTCGCAGCAGGGTTGGTGATCAGAGAAAGGCTCTTGGAAAGGGCCGAAGCCGCGTAGTACAGGCTCAGAGCAGTCGATCCAAGCATCGGCACGATGATCAGCCGATCCGCATATGACACGAAATTCATCAGTGCGGCCACACACGCCAAATGTCCGAAAGCAATCGCAGTCGCACGAAATTCGCTGGTCGAATGGATGGTCTGGCGGATCGGTCCTCGCCCAAACCAGACTGGCAGCAAGGCCAGGTTCGCCAGAAGTTCGCCAAGCAGAAACGGAGCGAAAGTGGACCCCGTCGGGTCCACAAGCAGAAGTCCACCGATAGCACCGGTCGCGTATGTCGCGTGGACAACCACAACGAACCCGAATCTGCCCTTAGACTTTGCAGGTGACACTCCGTAAGTACGGAGTGAGCCGAGGACAACAAGGAGGCCGATCTCCACTGCAACCACCGACGAGACCACCCCGATAATCGCCAACACCGCAAGAACCACCGATGTCAACCCCAGACCCGCAACCAGTAGACGCGGGAAATCCCAGGGAAGCCGTTGCTGACGATAGATGCGACTTCTAAGCAGTGCGACATTGGATGACTCGCCACCCACGACGTTCACGGCGATTGTCGCCACGGTGACGCACAGGATGGTCCTCGCAAACAACTGGTCCCCAACTATCCGGCTCAGTGCGGGGAACACCATCAGTTGCTGCGTCGCGATCACCAACCCGAACGCAACTGCGTTCAGGGAGACGGCGCCACCAACTTTGCGTACGACGTGTCTGCTCACCGCGGCCTCGCTCAGCACCGCGCCGGAACACCCAGGGCGACTGCGCCACCCGGAACATCGTGGGTCACACAGGCGCAAGCGCCGATCGTGGCACCTGCACCGACCGAGCGCCCCTGCAGGATGACCGCGTTGGCTCCGATAAGTGCACCCTCGCCCAGGGACACTTCACCACAAATGGTCGCTCCCGGATTGATAGAACAAAATGACTCGACCACGGCGTCGTGGCCAAGGGTCACGTTGCGGTTCACATGAACAAAGTCGCCCAGGTGCACATTCGAGGAAAGCTCAACTCCTCCATAGATGATCGTCCCAATGCCCAGTCGCGCTTCCGATCCCAGCCGAACCCTGGGATCAACCAGAGAAAGTGGTCTCCATCCGGTGTCGAGGAATATGTCGCTGAGAATCCGCTTCGCGTTTGCACTGTTCACTGCCAGCACGAAGTGGGTTGCAGGAGAGTTCTCGGCGACTTCTGGGCAGGTGCCCAGCCACTGGTACCCCCGCCGATCAAGCCTCTTGATCTCCTTGGGTGCCGGATTGTCGTCAGCCACCCCCAGAACGTTCAGGTGGCACCTTTCCTGGGCGTTGATCGCTTCGATCAAGTCGAGAGTTCCCCGACCAAGCCCTCCGGCACCAATGACGACGCAGTCGATCGGGCATCGAGGTGCAGAGTGACCTACGTCGCCAGCGGAGACGTTGGAGTTCCCTTCCCGCTTGTCGTCACGCACCCGAACCATTCCCCTCGAATCGAGGCATGGTCGCATGTCCTTCGTGGTTGATTCCCCGTTGAGTCATCACCACAGCGATAGTGCGAGCCAAGATCTTGAGATCCACCAGCAACGACCGGCTTTCCACGTACAGTACGTCTAGTTCCAGTCTTTCCGGCCAGTCCAGTTCATTGCGTCCCTGCACTTGGGCCAATCCGGTGAGTCCTGGCCGAACGTCGTGGCGACGCGCTTGCCTCCTGTTGTAGAGCGGTAGATATCCGATGGTAAGCGGACGAGGACCCACCAGGCTCATGTCACCTTTGAGAACGTTCCATAACTCGGGCAGTTCATCCAGGCTGGTTGCCCTCAGTCGTCTCCCAAATGCGGTCAATCGCTGCTCGTCTGTTACGAGGCCTGCATCCTCGTCCACGTGCTTCATGGTGCGGAACTTATAGAGGGTAAAAACCTGCCCTCCCCTCCCCGGCCGATCATGCCGGAAGATGGCCGGACTCCCCAGGTTCCTTCTGACGGCAAATGCCACGCCTACCAGCACGGGAGAAAACAGCACCAGGGCCGTAGCGGAAGCCACAACATCCATGGCTCGCTTCAGTGGATCGTAGCTCAGTGTCATCAATTCGCCATTCCACCCAAGAAGTCAGATATTGCAGCAAGGACTGTGGACCGCACGGAATCAGTCATGACTGAGCCGCTTGGAAGCGTCAGGCCATTCTGAAACATGGCTTCTGATGAGCCATTGGTCATGCAGTCTGCATCCCGAAACACGGGTTGTAGGTGCATGGGCTTCCAAAGTGGTCGACTCTCAATGTCTCGAAATTCGAGCCAAACCGAGAGTTCGCTTGCCGACCACCCGGCAGTCCTGGGATCGACCAGAATCGATGAGAGCCAGAAATTGTCCTGAGCGTCGCATTCCCCACCGAAAATCGACACCCCGGGAACTTCCTCGAACACTTCTGCGTAAAGGCGCCGGGTCTGTCTTCGCCGCTCGATCATCTGCTCCAAGCGCGCCAGCTGCGCGCGACCCAATGCGGCAAGCAGATTGCTCATCCGATAGTTGAATCCGATGTCAGTGTGCTCGTAATGAGGAACCGGTTGCCGGGCCTGCGTAGCCAGGTACCGAACTCGGCTTGCAACGTCCTCGTCATCCGTGACCAACATTCCCCCACCGGAAGTGGTGATTATCTTGTTCCCATTGAACGAGAAAGCGGCAGCATCGCCGAACGAGCCGGCTGGCCAACCGCCCATGGAAGCACCAAGGGATTCGGCGGCGTCGGCCAGGACTGGAATCCGGTATCCGATGACCTTCGAATACTTGTTGACCACCCTTTGAATACTCGGATAGTCAGCAACTTTTCCCAGCAGATCCACCGGGACGACCGCACCAATGTGTTCTCCCTTGCGAACTAGATCGGCTAGTGCGTCTTCAAGCAGGTGCGGGTCCATGTTTCCCGTCTCCGGGAGACTGTCAACAAAGTACGGCTTTGCACCCACGTAGACAATGGCGTTTGCTGTGGCGGCGAATGTCATGGTCGAAGTGATCACGTAGTCTCCGGGCTGAACTCCGAGAGTCAACAACCCCAAGTGGAGTGCAGCAGTCCCACTGCTAAGCGCGACCGCATGCCGACGACCGCACTGCTGGGCAACTTCCGATTCGAAGGCATCAACGTCTGGACCCAGAGGAGCAATCCACCCCGAGTCGAGCGCCTTCAGCACCGCCTCTTTCTCCGCATCACCCACATCTGGTGGGGAAAGGTAAATTCGGTTCACGCTCATTCGCCGACTCCCAACAGGATGTTTTGCTGCCGATATGCCAACGCGGGACGTGCCGCAGGAGCAGCCTGGGTCAAGGCATCCCAGTCGGATTTTCTGAGTTCGTCGGGCGACAGTTTCGCCACTGGTGCGTGCGAGATCTTCTCGTGGAACGGGAAGGTTTCAACCTCGAACTCGCTGTGGAGGTCTTCGTGCAGCTTTTCTCCTTCCCGCAGGCCCGTGAACTGAATTCCGATTGGCTTGCCAGAAAGGGCAATCATCTTCTGAGCGATGTCCAGGATTCGCACCGGCTTACCCATGTCGAGGATAAGGACCTCCCCCACTCCGCCAACCGCACCCGCCTGGAGCACCAGCTGGCAGGCCTCTGGGATGGTCATGAAATAGCGAGTTATGTCGGGATGCGTGACTGTAAGTGGCTTCCCGCGTTCAATCAGCTCGCGGAATGTCGGGAGCATCGAGCCTCGACTGCCGATGACGTTGCCGAACCTGACAGACAGATATCGACAATTCGATTGGTCACCAGCCCAGGCAGTCAGTCGTTCAGCCATCCGCTTCGACAGCCCCAGGACGCTAGTGGGATTCGCAGCCTTGTCGGTGGAAATGTTGATCAACACCTCAACGTTGGCATCCCTTGCCGCTTCGAGCACGTTCAGGGTTCCGAGGACGTTCGTTTTCCACGCTTCTTCGGGGTAACGTTCGAGCATCGGAAGATGCTTCAGCGCGGCGGCATGAAATACCACTTCGGGCTGTCGATCAGTAAATAGTTCACGCAAGCATTCGGCATCACGAATATCTGCCAACACAACTTCGTTGGTGTCCAGCAGTCCATTCCCTCGAACCTGGATCTCTGTCCCCTGCAGTCCAGTCTCGTCGCGGTCCAACATGATCAGTTCGCCGGGATCATGCTTCGCGATTTCCACGCAAAGCTGCTGACCTATCGACCCGCCGGCCCCGGTTACTAGGACTGTCTTCCCATTCAAATATCCAGCAATTGCCGAGATGTCGGTATCGACTTGATCTCGCCCAAGAAGATCTTCAATGTCCAGGTCTCGGAGGCTGTGCTGGGAAACCCCTGTGCGCAGCATTTCTTCAATAGAAGGACAGACGAGAACCCGCATTTCATGTGCCCAGGCACGTTCCTGGACCCGTTCAAGAAGTTCCCGGTCAGGGTCGCCGAAGGCAATAATCACGATCTGGGCGCCCGTGATTTCGACAATTCTGTCGAAGTCCGCAAAGGTTCCGGCTACATTGATGCCACTCGTGCGCAGAAATCGCTTGGAGGGATCGTCGTCCAGGATCGCTACCGGGACCATTTCGGAATTCTTGTCGGTTGTCAACAGCCGAGCAAGATGGCTGCCCACATAGCCCGCACCGTAAAGCACAATCGGAGTCGCGGACTTGCGTCCTTTCATTCCGCGTTCGCGCGAGAATCTGCACGCTCCTCGAATACTCGCCATCAAGAGGGTGGCTATGGGAGCAGCGATCAGAATAACGCTTCGCGGAACCCCTACCCGTTGAGGCATCGCCGCTGTCCACAGGAACAGCACGGCAGTAACCGCAAATGTGGTCGCAATGATGTCGGTGGAGCATTCGAACGACCCCCACGAATGACGTCCAAGGTAAACACGCAAGGCTAATCCTTGAACCAGCTGAAGCAAACTCGCATAAAGCATCAACCAAAGGACCGGAACCCACTGGATCTCATATGAGGTTCCATCAAGTCGAATAACAATCGCTAACCTAATTGCAGTTGACCAAGCCGCCTCATCAATTACAAAGCGCCACCATTGAAAGATACGTAGCCCGGTCCAAATTTTTCCCCACCCTGTAATGGAATCGCAATTCACCCACTGGCGGCTATGGTCAGACTCAGACACCAACAACTCCCAAAGATGTGGACAGGCTTGCGAACACGTCGAGAACTTCCACTCATGAAAGTTGAACGTAAAATAGATGGAAAGCTTGCAACCGCCAGTTAGGCGACAAACCTTCATCAAGGATATGGGGATCGTCTGGGGTACGACCCATAATCGAAGTCATCGAAGTAGCCGGTCACGGATGTAACACAAGTTATACAAACGCATAACGCCGTGACTGAAACGAGTGGACCTTTGGTCCCAGAAGAAGGTTCAGCAACCGATGCTCACGTGAATCAAACCGTGCCTTTAAGCGCTTTCGTAGCCCCTTGCCTATTTCGCAGAAGTCGATAAAACACGCAATCTGACGCCGTCATATTTCGCAAAGGAATCGGTACCGGAGTTCCACTTGGATTGAGACGACACCCGCCCTCATTTTCTTCATGGAGTGTCTCAGCTGGTGGCGACCCAGACCCCAAACACAGAACTGTCAGAAGCACTGACTCTGCTCGTGTACGTCAATCGACATACGGTTTCGAATGCAGAAAAAGGGGGGCCCGTCTCTCGACGGACCCCCCAGACTAGCTTTCAGCGCGACATGCAGACTCAGTTGCTTGAGAAACCAAGACCAAAGTCAATATTCTCCAGCGAGTGAACGAAGTCTTCCAGGCCTGCATGATCCTCCGGAATCACAAAGTCCAGCGGACTGTAGTTCATCTCTGCCATCGCCTCAGTCGTGGGCTCGATGCTCACGGCGTTGTACCGAGCAAGGCCAGTGCCAGCCGGAATCAACTTACCGAGGATGACATTCTCCTTGAGGCCGAGCAGCGGGTCCGTCTTGGCGTTCATAGCCGCTTCGGTCAGGACCTTGGTGGTCTCCTGGAACGATGCGGCCGACAGCCATGAATCCGTTGCCAGCGATGCCTTGGTGATACCCATCAGCATCTGGCGGCCCTTGGCGAACTGTCCACCCTGGGCAGCGATTCGGCGATTCTCCTCTCGGAATACCACGGAGTCAACCAGTTCACCAGGCATGAAGGTGGTGTCACCCGGCTCTAGCACGGTGACCCGACGCATCATCTGACGGACGATGACCTCAATATGCTTCTGGTGAATATCCACGCCCTGGGAACGATAGATCTCCTGAACTTCAGACACCAGTTGCTTCTGAGCCTTCGAAGCGCCACGCAGACGCAGAACTTCCTTCGGATCCAGACGGCCGGCAGTCATCTGCTGACCGGCGTCGACGTGGTCACCAGACTCGACCAGAAGTGTCTGGCGACGGCCAAGGTCGATGCGGACATCTTCCTTCTCGTCATCACGCTTGATCACAATGGCACGGCTGTTCGGGTTGTCCTCGTCGATCTCGACAATACCTGCGGCCTCGGCCATGACGGCGACGCCCTTGGGCGTACGAGCCTCGAAGAGTTCCTGAACACGCGGCAGACCCTGCGTGATATCCGAACCACCCGATGCAGCGCCACCGGTGTGGAAGGTACGCATTGTCAGCTGCGTTCCCGGCTCGCCAATGGACTGCGCAGCGATAATACCGACTGCCTCACCAATGTCCACACGATTGCCGGTAGCCAGCGAACGACCATAGCAAGCAGCACAAGTACCGACTAGAGACTCACAGGTGAGGACCGAGCGAACGCGAATCTTCTCCACGCCAGCTTCAACCCAAGCGTCAATGGTCTCTGACGTGACGTCGGATCCGGCAGCACCAAGTACCTCGCCGTCCTCGCCAACAACATCGGCAGCCAGAGTGCGCGCGTAAGCGCTGGTCTCAACCAGCGGCGAACGACGAAGCTCTCCGGTCTCCTCGCTACGCTCCACGATCTCCAACTCGATACCCATGCGGGTACCGCAGTCTTCCTCGCGAACGATGACATCCTGTGACACATCGACTAGACGGCGCGTCAGGTAACCTGACTCGGCTGTACGAAGAGCCGTATCGGCAGTTCCCTTACGAGCACCGTGGGTAGCGATGAAGTACTCGAGGACGGTCAGTCCCTCACGGTAGTTTGCCTTGATCGGACGCTCAATCAGCTTCTGCTTCGGATCAGACACCAGACCACGCATACCTGCGATCTGCTGGATCTGCGACCAGTTACCACGAGCTCCCGAGTTGACCATGCGATATACGGTATTGGTCTGCGAGAAGTGCTCGCGCATGTCCTTTGCGACCACATTGGTGCACTCGTTCCAAACGTCTACCAATTCGCGGTAGCGATCTTCGGCATCGATGAGGCCACGATCGAACTCGCGCTGAATCTCTGCGGCCTTCTTCTCGTACTCCGCAAGGATCTCGTCCTTGTGCGGGGCCGGTTCGATGTCTGTAAAGGCGATGGTAACCCCGGACCACGTGGCCCAATAGAAGCCAGCGGCCTTCAGCGCGTCGAGAGATTCGGCAACGAGGACGTTCGGGTAGTTGCCAGCCAGCGTGTTCACGATGGATGACAGCAGACCCTTGTCGACGGTCTCGTTTACGTACGGATAGTCGACCGGCAAAGCTTCGTTGAACAGGGCGCGACCAAGGGTCGTGACCAGTTCAATCGGCTCACCTTCGACATGGTCTTCGGGCGCTTCCCAATCCACCGGAGGAACCAGGTCCGCAAAGCGAATCTTGATCTTCTGGCTCAGACCGATGTCCTTGACGTCAAGAGCCATGATGGCTTCAGCAACCGAGGAGAATTCAGGAATGACCTCGTTTGCAGCATCGTCGTACACGCGCGCAGACTCGTCGGCATCGGAGGTCAGGTAGAACAGGCCGTAGACCATGTCCTGCGAAGGCATGGCGACCGGACGTCCATCCGAAGGCTTCAGGATGTTGTTGGTCGATAGCATCAGGATGCGTGCTTCTGCCTGAGCCTCGGCCCCTAGTGGTAGGTGAACAGCCATTTGGTCACCGTCGAAGTCAGCGTTGAACGCACCGCAAGCCAGCGGGTGAAGCTGGATTGCCTTACCTTCGATCAGCTGGGGTTCAAAGGCCTGGATCCCCAGACGGTGAAGGGTGGGTGCGCGGTTGAGCAGCACGGGGTGCTCACGAATGACCTCGTCCAGGACATCCCACACCTCGGGGCGCTGTCGCTCCACCTTGCGCTTTGCAGCCTTCACGTTCTGTGCGTAGTTCTTGTCGACCAGGCGCTTCATGACGAACGGCTTGAACAGTTCCAAAGCCATCTGCTTTGGCAGGCCACACTGGTGCAGTTTGAGCTGAGGACCAACAACGATGACCGAACGGCCCGAGTAGTCCACGCGCTTGCCCAGCAGGTTCTGGCGGAAGCGACCTTGCTTGCCTTTGAGCATGTCAGAGATCGACTTCAGCGGACGGTTCGAGGCACCCGAAACTGGGCGGCCACGACGGCCATTGTCGAACAGTGCGTCGACCGCTTCCTGAAGCATGCGCTTCTCGTTGTTGACCATGACTTCGGCGGCACCCAGATCAAGCATCCTCTTCAGGCGGTTGTTCCGGTTGATGACGCGACGGTACAGGTCGTTCAGGTCAGAGGTCGCAAAACGACCGCCATCCAGCTGTACCATCGGGCGGATGTCCGGTGGAATAACAGGAATGGTGTCGAGGACCATGGACTCCGGCTTGTTGTGAGTCGTCAGGAACGCATTCACAACCTTCAGTCGCTTCAGTGCCCGAGCTTTCCGCTGCGTGGAGCCGGAGGTGATGGTCTCCTTGAGGACCTCAACTTCAGATTCCAGATCGAAGTCCTGCAGACGCTTCTGGATGGCCGAAGCTCCCATGGAACCTTTGAAGTAGGTGCCGTAACGAGAAACCATTTCCTCGTACAGGCGCTTGTCCCCTTCAAGGTCACCGACCTTCAGATCGCGGAAGCGGTCCCAGACGGCCTCCATGCGATCGATCTGCTGGTCGTACATGCGGCGCACGCCAGCCTGCTCCTTGTCGAAGCCACGGCGTTCACGCTTCATGGCGTCAGCCTTCGCGCCTTCGGCCTCCATCTGCGCGATGCGCGCTTCAGCAGCCTGCATGATCTCGTTGATCTCAGTGTCGCGGCGGGTCTCAAGACGTGACTTCTGCACGTTCAATTCATCGCGCAGCATGTCGAGATCTTCCCGACGGCCTTCCTCGTCCACCTCAGTGATCATGTATGCGGCGAAGTAAATGACCTTCTCAAGGTCCTTCGGTGCCAGGTTCAGCAGGTAGCCAAGGCGCGACGGAACTCCCTTGAAGTACCAGATGTGCGTGACCGGAGATGCCAGCGAGATATGGCCCATGCGTTCACGGCGAACCTTGGATCGAGTGACCTGCACCTTACAGCGCTCACACGTAATGCCCTTGTAGCGGACGCGCTTGTACTTGCCGCAAGCGCACTCCCAGTCCCGGGTCGGACCGAATATCTTCTCGCAGAAAAGACCGTCGCGTTCCGGCTTCAGGGTTCGGTAGTTGATGGTCTCAGGCTTCTCAACTTCGCCATAGGACCACCGGTCAATGTCCTCGGACGTCGCCAAGGAAATCTTCAAACTGTCAAAAGTCTTGGTATCGAGCAACTTCCGCTCCTCTTAGTTCTTTCGTGGTCCAGCGGATCAGATTGCGTCAATCGAGGAAGCCCCGGCCAGCGGACGAGCATCAAGCGTGATGCCCAGTTCTTCGCCGGCGCGCATGTCTTCTTCGGTTTCTTCGAGGTCAAGAGTGTTGCCCTCTGCGTCCAAGGCTTCAACAGCCAGGCACAACGAACGCATTTCTTGAATCAAGACGCGGAAGGACTCGGGGATGCCCGGTTCGGGGATATCCTCGCCCTTAACGATCGCTTCGTAGACCTTCACGCGACCGGTGGTGTCGTCAGACTTGATGGTCAGCAGTTCCTGCAATGCGTATGCAGCACCGTAAGCCTCCAGTGCCCACACCTCCATCTCACCGAAGCGCTGGCCACCGAACTGTGCCTTACCACCCAGTGGCTGCTGCGTGATCATGGAATAAGGACCCGTGGAGCGCGCGTGGATCTTGTCGTCAACAAGGTGGTGCAGCTTCAGCATGTACTTGTAGCCCACGGAGATCGGATGTGGGAACGGCTCGCCGGAGCGACCGTCGAACAGCTGGGCTTTGCCCAAATTATCGACCATGCGTTCGCCATCGCGGTTGGGGCGGGTGACTTCCATGAGGCCCAGCAACTCTTTAGCTTCCAGACCATCGAAGACAGGCGTGGCCACCTTGGTGTCCGGGGCGACGGCAACTGCATCAGTGTGCAGGCGAGCAGTCCACTCATCCTTCTTCTGCTTGTCTTCGGTCGCATCCCAACCCTGTTTAGCGATCCAACCCAGGTGAGTCTCAAGTACCTGGCCGACGTTCATACGACCTGGAACACCCATCGGGTTCAAGATGATGTCGACAGGAGTTCCATCCGCGAGGAACGGCATGTCCTCAACCGGCAGTATCTTGGAGACGACACCCTTGTTACCGTGTCGGCCAGCCATCTTGTCACCAATGGTGATCTTGCGGCGTTGCGCAACGTAGACACGAACGCTCTGACGCACGCCCGGACCCAGATCTCCATCTTCCTCGGTCATTTCGCGGACATCGATGACGATGCCTTCTTGACCGTGAGGGACGCGCATCGAGGTATCGCGAAGTTCACGCGCCTTCTCGCCGAAGATCGCGCGCAGCAGGCGCTCTTCAGAGGTCAGTTCGGTTTCACCCTTCGGGGTCACCTTACCGACCAGGATGTCACCAGCATGGACCTCAGCACCGATGCGGACAACACCGCGATCGTCCAGGTCCGCCAGGGCTTCCTCCGAGATATTCGGGATATCACGAGTGATCTCCTCGACGCCCAACTTGGTCTCGCGTGCATCGACTTCGTATTCCTCGATGTGGATCGAGGTCAGAACGTCCTCTTCCACGACGCGACGCGAAAGGATGATCGCATCCTCGTAGTTGAGGCCTTCCCAGGACATATACGCAACCAGCAGGTTCTTGCCCAGGGCCAACTCGCCACCGTCGGTTGAAGGGCCATCGGCGACAACGTCGCCCGGCTCAACGATGTCGCCCTCGTTGACGAGGACGCGCTGGTTGATGCAGTTACCCGGATTCGAACGCTTGAACTTGTCCAGAGAATAAGAACGGCGCGAACCATCGTCGTTGGCAACGACCACCATGTCTGCGGAAACCTCGGTGACAACGCCGGATTTCTCCGCGATCGTCATATCGCCCGAGTCGTGCGCGGCGCGGCGCTCCATGCCGGTACCGACCAGCGGAGCTTCAGTGGTCAGCAACGGAACGGATTGACGCTGCATGTTTGCACCCATAAGGGCGCGGTTTGCGTCATCGTGCTCCAGGAATGGAATCAAAGAAGTAGCAACCGAGACCATCTGGCCTGCGGACACGTCCATGAAGGTGACCTTGTCACGATCAATCAGTGTCGGATCTTCGCCAGCGACGCGGCACAGTACCTGTTCCTCAGTGAAGTGCCCCTTGTTGTCGGTCGGAGCGGAAGCCTGAGCGATGAACTGACCGATCTCGTCATCAGCGGTCAGGTAGCGAATCTCATCGGTGACGACACCGTCCTTGACCACGCGGTAAGGAGTTTCGATGAAACCGAACTCATTGATGCGAGCAAAAGTTGCCAGGTTACCGATCAGGCCGATGTTCGGACCTTCAGGGGTCTCAATCGGGCACATGCGGCCGTAGTGAGAGGGGTGAACGTCACGAACTTCCATGGAAGCACGGTCACGCGACAGACCGCCGGGACCCAGTGCGGACAGACGACGCTTATGGCCAAGACCAGCAAGTGGGTTGTTCTGGTCCATGAACTGCGACAACTGCGAGGTCCCGAAGAACTCCTTTATCGCAGCCGTCAGCGGGCGGATATTGATCAGCGTGTTCGGTGTGATCGACTCGACCTCGTGGGTCGACATCTTCTCCCGAACCGTGCGCTCCATGCGGGCCAGGCCAGTGCGCATCTGCGACTGGATCAGTTCACCGACAGCGCGGACGCGACGGTTGCCGAAGTTGTCGATGTCATCCGGCTCAACACGGACCTCAACCGGTTTGCCGTGGCGGATGCCTGGAAGAGCTTCCTCGCCACGCTGAAGAGCCAGCATGTACTTCACCGTCGCGACAATGTCGGTCTCGGTGAGGGTCCCTTGCGTCAGTTGTGTGTCAAGGCCCAGCTTCTTGTCGATCTTGTAGCGACCGACCTTGGCCAGGTCGTAGCGACGCGAGGAGAAGTAGAAATTGTTCAGCAGGTTCTCGCCAGCCTCAACGGATGCCTGCTCACCGGGACGCACCTTTCGGTAGATGGTGATGAGCGCTTCTTCCTGAGACTCAACGCCGTCCTTATCCAAGGTCTCCAGCAGCAGCGGATAGTCCTCGAACTCCTGGCGGATCTCTTCGCCAGTAAGGCCAATAGCCTTAAGCAGAAGGGTAACGGGAAGCTTACGTTTGCGGTCGATGCGAACTACGACGGCATCGCGACGGTCAACTTCGAACTCCAGCCACGCACCACGAGACGGGATGATTCGAGCCGAGAAGATGTCACGGTCCGAGGTCTTGTCCACCGCTCGTTCAAAGTAGACGCCGGGTGAGCGGACAAGTTGGGAAACGACGACACGCTCAGTGCCGTTGATGATAAAAGTGCCCTCATCGGTCATAAGCGGGAAATCGCCCATGAATACCGTTTGGGACTTGATCTCACCGGTTTCCGTGTATGTGAAGTCGACCTTCACATACATCTTCGCGGAGTAGGTGAGGTCGCGTGAGCGACACTCCTCAGGGTCGTGAATTGGATCCTCAAGGGTCGGCTCACGGAACTCCAACAGCATCGTTTCAGCTAGGTCGGTAATCGGTGAGATCTCTTCGAAGAGTTCAGACAGACCTGATTTTTCCGGGAAATCAGTGCGGCCAGCCTTCTTGGCGGCACGTACGCGATCATCCCAGTCATCGGATCCACGAAGCCAATCGAAGCTTTGCTTCTGGATCTCAAGTAGGTTCGGCGGCTGCATAATCTGGTGCAGCTTCGCGAAGGAGATTCTTTTTTGAGGCTCGTATGCGGCGTTCGCCGCTACAGAACTGGCAGCCAAAGGGGGTCCTTCCCGGCAGATTCTGACGCGATCGCTAGGTGCGATGCATCTCCATGCGGTTTGCGCGCGATACGCCACCGGCCCCTAACTGAACACTGTCCTGCACGCTTGGCGCTCGTTTCGGCGTGTGGATACAGGTCACCTCGGACACGTGGGCGCAAATATCGAGCCTAAGTGTCTTTGTGATGTATAGCAATGCATGGCAGCGTGAAGTTGCGCACTGGAACTGCGCGCTTACCTTGCTCGCATGCCCGTGCAGCAGCGAACGAGCTTGGGATCACTCGCCGACTATAAGCCCCACCAGAGACCCGGCTAGAAACGGGACTCCGAACCATAGCACCACCCCAATAGCACCTGCGATGGAAACCACGACTGTCACTCTCCTGAGAGAGGTTCCGGGCTTGGTCCTCATGATCCCCACGAGCCCAGCCAGCATAAGAGCCAATGCGCCAACCAAGGTCACCATCAGAATCGTGGCTAGTGGCGACCATGTGGAACTCCAGAGTTGAGTGGCACACATAGCTCAAGTGTTCTCATCCGTAAGCGCCGAAGCGAACTCGGTCGTGTTGGATTGGGGATAGACCCCCATTTCAGGCGTGTGGATAATCAGCACCCGTATAGCCATTGCGCGAGCGCCTTCCAAGTTCTGCAAGACTTGAGCCGTGACAGCTTCCGAACCACTGCCCGAAACTCACCGACCAGTCTCCGCCTACGAGCTTCGCAACCGATGGGAAGCCGTCAAAGCTGCGGTGGCCGAATGCGCAATAGCTTCGGGACGCGCGCCAGAGGAAGTACGCATACTGCCCACCACGAAGAACCAGCCTGACGAAGTCATCAGCGTGCTGCGGGCACTTGGACACAACCAATTTGCGGAGAACCGCGCTCAGGAACTGAGGCGCAAAGCCGAGTTGTTTGGCTGCGCGCGCCACACTGCCGATGTCACGCACAGCCCGTACAGTCTGGAAGCCACAGATCCGGGCCCAGTTCCGATCGAATGGGTCATGATCGGACACCTGCAAACCAACAAGGTTCGAGAGGTCGCAGGATTCGCCTCCGCGTGCGAGTCGATCGATTCGCTGAGAATCGCAAAGAGACTAGACGCGCGGCTAGAAACGGAAGGTAGCAACGGGTTCCAGATGCCGGTCCTCGTCCAGGTAAACGCATCGGGAGAACCACAAAAGCATGGGTTCCATCCGGACGATGTACCCGCGGCTCTTGAGCAACTGGCGCAACTCCCGCACCTAGCCGTGCGTGGGCTCATGGCGATGGCCCCCAACACTCAGAACCAGCTGACACTGGCCAAGGTGTTCGCATCCGTGCGCGAGTTGCGAGACCGAATGGCCGTTGAATGGACCGGACGGTTCGATCTCTCCGATTTGTCAATGGGTATGTCAATGGACTACCCGGTCGCGATCGCGGAGGGCTCCACTGAGGTGAGACTAGGCACAGTGCTGTTCGGAGCCCGCGCTTGAAAATGCGGGGCACGTCAGTTGTGGCAGCACTGTAATTCCCACAGTGAAACGGGATTTGGCCATTTTGTACGAGGAGTTCCGGACGGTGTTCCACCGCACACATTTCCTTACAGGTGAATGTGTGCGTCTGGAATGAGTGATCTCGCAGCCCGCCGCCCCGGTAGTCTTGACAAGAACTTGCGTTTTTCCCAAGCACGGGATGTACGTGACCAGTAATCGAGAGGTTCGAAAATGAAGGCAGTAAAGGTAATCGCCGCAGCCGCTGTGGCACTGGGCATGACATTTGCAGCGGGATGCTCAAACGGCACCGGTGATTCCGCTTCGACGTGCGAGGGCTCATGGGGCTTGACCGGTATGGAACAGGACGGCCAGCAGACATCGCAAGAAGATCTGGACCAGATGAAGGAAATGGGAATGACCGTCTCTCTCCAGATGAATGGCGGTGGCGACGCCGAGTTCGTCATGTTCGATCAAACAATGAACGGAACTTGGGAGACCACAGACAAGGGCTGCAAGGTCACGATCCAGGACGTTCCGATCGAAGGTGAACTCAATGGCGACACACTGTCCCTGGAGCAGGAGGGGACGAAGATGATCTTCACTCGCGGAGCTGTTGAAAGCCCGCAAAGCTGACCTGGTTTCAAACACCATGAAGCCCGTACGGATTCATTCCGTGCGGGCTTTTCCTCGCGCAGATCCTGTTCCTTCTTACAATGAATCCAAGACCCGGATGAGTTCGGGTACGTAATCCATCCACGTCTAGGGGGCCTGGCCATCATGTTCGATCCACAATCCTTTACCCCGCAGATGGCGATGGATCCGTCACTGCCACCGCAGCTACAGGCTCAGCTGGCACAGACTCGCCCCGACCTATTGCCATTCTTGGCACAGAACCCGGCGTTGTTTCCGGAACTCCGCCAGTGGATATCGGGACACCCGGATCCGCGGGTGCGGGCTGCGCTGGCAGGTAGTCCCGCTCGACCAAGCTACGCCGCCAACATTCCTGGCGCAGCTAACCAGCCCCCAAAGACAAGTGCGGGATTGATTATCAGCATCATTGTCACCGTCGTGATCATCCTCGCAGTTGGAGGATTCTTCATCTGGAAGGCTATCGCACCGAACGATCCTGCACCTTCCTCTGGAACACAGCAGGTCCAGCCCAACCAGGATGGCCAGGATGACCAGAATGGCAGTGCCCTCGGCTGTGAAGGCATATGGAAGCTCACCGGGGTGGAGGGCGTGGGCGAAATTACCTCTCAAGAAGACATCGAAATGATGGAAGAACTGGGGCTCAGCGTCAGCCTAGAGATGAAGGCAGGGGGCAACGCGGAGTTCGGGCTGTTTGAGGAATCGATGTCCGGAACCTGGAAAGCAAAAGACCAAGGTTGTGAGGTAACGATCGAGGGTCTGCCAATACTGGGCAATCTGGATGGCGATACCTTCACGCTCGACCAAGAGGGCTCAAAGATGATCTTTACCCGGAGCAACGGCTAACTGGCGTACGCGGGGCATCCAGGTTGGGGAAACCCGACCGGGTCGAATGCCCCGTTACTTTCTTCGTGACCCGTCGAGCGAGCATGCTGGGCGGCGACGGCCTGCCGGGCCCGGCATGATTGCTGCCCCTGTAGGCAGGTTGAACGCCTCGCCCGGTAGGCCGAGAACAGCTACGGATCTCGGAGGCGCACATCAATTCTTGCCCTGTGCTTCAATTCTGGCCCTGCGCTCAAGCTCTGTTCGATTGTGTAGCCACTTCCAACGGATCTGTTCGGTTGTGTAGCTTCTGTCGCCCGCAACCGACCAAAACATGCGGAAAACACGGGCAAATGGGAGCCTCGCATGACACTTTCGAACAGACCCCAGCACGAGCCCAACACATCCGAACAAACCCCGACCGTCGAACCCGGAATTCCAGCCTGGGATGGCCCACCACCTAGGAATGCCACGGAGGGCCCACCCATATAGGTGAGCCCTCCGAGAAAATATTGCCTGCCGACCTGAAAACTACTTCAGGGTGATGGTGCCGCCAGCAGCTTCGATATCAGCCTTAGCCTTTTCGGCATCTTCCTTCTTTGCGCCTTCGAGGATGGTGGACGGAGCCCCGTCAACCTTCTCCTTGGCTTCCTTCAGGCCCAGACCGGTAAGAGCGCGAACAGCCTTGATGACGGCGATCTTCTCGGAGCCAAAGGACTCGAGGACAACGTCGAATTCCGACTTCTCTTCGGCAGCTTCTTCATCGGCTGCGCCAGGGGCGGCAGCAACAGCGACAGCGGCCGGAGCGGCAGCGGTAACGTCGAACTTCTCTTCGAACAGCTTCACGAACTCGGAGAGCTCGATAAGGGTCATTTCTTCGAAAACTGCAAGCAGTTCTTCATTGGTCAACTTCGCCATGATGGCATCCTCCTACAAAACGTTTTTCGCTTGAAACCTGATTTGGGCAGACCTGAGATCAGGCGGCCTCTTCGCGCTTTTCGCGCAGTGCATCGGCTAGACGTGCAACTTTCACAGGCATTGCCTGGAACATGTATGCCGCCTGAGAGATCTTGGCCTTCATGACACCTGCGGCCTTGGCCAACAGGACCTCACGGGATTCAAGATCGGCAAGCTTACGAACTGCCTCTTCTGAAAGGGCAACACCGTCCATCGCTCCAGACTTCAGAACGAGTTGCGGGTTAGCTTTTGCATAGTCGCGTAGAACCTTGGCGGCCACAACGGGCTCACCGGCAATGAACGCAACTGCTGTCGGACCCTTCAGGTCATCTGCGAGGAACTCGAGACCGACCTGCTTAGCAGCAATAGCTGCAAGCGTGTTCTTCACAACTCGGTACTCGACGTCCGCGCCCAACTCACGACGTAGCTCCTTGAGGTTGCCCGTGCTTAGTCCACGGTACTCGGTGAGTACAATTGCTCCCGAACCCTTGAACTTTTCGCTGAGCTCTTCAATAGCTACTGCCTTGTCCGCTTTCGCCATCTTCCACCTCCTGACGATTTCGATAACTAGATCGGACATGTACAAAGCAAAAAACCCGGCACGCAGACGCGTACCGGGAAAATCGGGAAACCCGAGAATCTCTATATACACACCTGCATCGGCGAGACTTTCAACTCGTAAGTGATCGAACACCAACAAGTACCGACGGTCTTTGGCTGCGTAAAGACTAGCAGCGGCCAGCCAGGGACCCATAGCCGAAGTCCCCTTTTCAACCGTGAACCTGCTCACGCACACCGAGTCATACCCGGTACCTTAGTCCCATGACGTTGCAGACCTGGCACAATGTGCGCTCCGAATCGCTCGACATGAGAACAACCCTTTCGGTCATCACACCTGAGGCACCAACCAACGAGTCACTTCCGGGACTTCTGATCCTGCTCCACGGTTTGACGGGGAATCACGCGGTGTGGCACATGAGAAGCGACCTGCAGACGATAGCCGACCGGCACAACCTGGTGTTGGCACTGCCTGACGGGCAACGCTCCTTCTGGATCGACCAGGACTTTGGACTCCAGTGGGGCCAGTGGGTTGGAAGTGAACTCCCCCAGATCCTCCAACGCATTCTCCGACTTGCCGGAACCAGGGCCCACACTTTCATTGGCGGCTTCTCCATGGGCGGTTACGGCGCAGTCCGTGCCGCAGTCGACTACCCACAGAATTTCGCAGGCGCGTTTTCACTCTCGGGCACTCTCGACGTGGCCGAGGCAGCTTTCCGGGGACGCCACTTGGACCTTTATGAGCAGGGCTTCGGAGACTCAAAGACCCCACGTCCTCAGGACGATCTGGTTCAGCGCATGCACGACCTGGGTGCCGCACGCCTCGATGCGACTCCGGGTGCCGGATCAGACGCCGCGAACCTGAGGAGTCTTCGACTCTTTACTTGTTGCGGCGAAGATGATCGGTTACTGGGGCAGAACCTCAGGTTCGCTGACGCTGCCCGCTCAGCGAACCTGCAGCTCACTTGGGAAGTGGCCGACGGAGCCCACGACTTCAAGTTCTGGAACCAATGGCTGCCGGTGGCCGTCAACACCATGGTCGACACAGCCTGAGTCGCCAAACGCTATTCGCTGCGGGAGCAACTAGAGGAGTGGTCTGTTAGACATAGTACGCCTGTCGTAGTATGATGTTAGTGCCATGAGTCGTTTGATACACAAATGATGATTTGTAACAGCAAACGCCCACGCTGCTAGTTCACGCAGAGGAGAGGCACGTGATCAGTCCAGACGCAATCCGCGGATACGTCGACATCATGATCCTGTCGCGACTGAACAAAGGCCCCTCGTACGCGTATGAGATGGCAAAGGCCATTACCCAACAGACCGATGGAATCTACGTCATCAAGCAGACCACGTTGTACTCAGCCCTCAAGAGATTGGAAGCCTCAACGTGGGTCGAATCCTATCCAGGCGAATCGCCATCCGGAAAGCCACGCACTTATTACAGGATGACACCGCTGGGGCATACAACACTGCTCAGCAAGACTGAGGAATGGCAGCAGACCAAGATCATCGTCGATCGCTTTGTGGAAGGAGTCCACTGATGGAAATCATCGACAACTACCTGAACGCACTGTTCGCGCAATACCCGCTCACACCTCGAACAGAAGAGGCTAAGGCAGATCTGCGTTCAATGATGGAGGACTCTTATAACGGTGCTATTGCTGCAGGTCACAGTCCGAATGAGGCGCTGGGGCAAGCAATCTATCAGTTCGGCAACCTTGATGAAGTCGCCCCCTTGCTGGGTCTTGGTCAGCAAGGGCAGCAAGATACTCCAGGCCCTCGACTCCACACCGTGTCCATCATTCAGGCATCCAACTACGCTGATGCATGTCGACGCACGCGCTGGCTACTTGGATCGTCCGTTGCACTTTTCGTAGTCTCGCCAATCCTTCTGGTGTCCCTGGCACTTTTGTCCTCATCCCCAAGTTCCCCAATCTCTGAGCCAGTGGCAATCGTGATCGGATTCCTCTTACTCGTACCCATGGTGGCGGCCGGGGTTGGGATGCTGGTCTGGAGAGGACAGATACTCAAGCCTTTCCAACGCATCACAGACCGGTCCTTCACTCCTACACCCGAGTTGGAGGCGTGGGCAGCAGCCCTTCGCGATCAGCACTCGTGGAAGAGGACCCGTGCCCTAATCATCGCTATCGCACTGTGGATTTTGTCGCTGCTGCCAATAATCTCCGCCGGTGTACTAACCAGCGGGTGGCACCAGGACCTGGCAGATCCGTATTTGGGGTTGGGACTTGGGGCAACACTCTTGCTGGTCGCTGGTGGTCTGCTGGTGTTCTTACCCGCAAACTGGGCACATGCTGCTGCGGCAGCGCTGAGTGAGTCCGGCTCGGCCAGTTCTGTTACTGACGCACGCATGGAGCAAGACCATACCGACGAGGACCGTTTCCCGACCGCAGCACGAGCGTTCTTCGCCAGCTACTGGTTGATCATCACCGGCATCTACCTCACGTGGAGCTTTGTGTGGTCGGCGTGGGACATCTCCTGGATCCTGTGGCCGATCGCAGGCGTCGCGTTCGCGGCGATTGCAGCAATCCTGGGAACGATGTACCCGGAGCGCCCAAATCCACGGCGGTGATTCCACCGCAATCACACGACCGTGAGGCGTCCGTCCGCACGCCCTAACCCATGCCCCTATGGGCCACACGCAGACCTCTTGCGAGCCCCGGAGTAACCGCGCCCCTCCCTCTCCGAAACATGCAAAAGGCCCCGGGGCTATTCGAGAAAACTCGAATCAGCCTCAGGGCCTTATATCGATTTGCTCAGTCAATCCGACGCAGGTGTCTCACCAAGAACTATCGATGACGCCAAATAGTCCGAATCAGATCAGGCTGCGTCTTCCTCGACCAGGTCACGAACCTTCGACGGATCAACCGGGATACCGGGTCCCATCGTGGTGGAGACATTGGCCTTCAGCAGGTAGCGGCCCTTCGAGGACGACGGACGCAGACGGAGGAGCTCCTCCAGAAGCGCTGCGTAGTTCTCAGTGAGCTGCTTCACTGTGAAGTCAGTGTTACCCAGGACAACGTGCACATTAGCGTGCTTGTCAACGCGGAACTCAATGCGGCCACCCTTGATGTCGGTGACAGCTTTCGCAACGTCCATCGTCACGGTGCCCGTCTTGGGGTTGGGCATAAGGCCGCGGGGGCCAAGGACTCGGCCGAGTCGGCCAACCTTGCCCATCATATCCGGCGTTGCCACCGCGACATCGAAGTCGGTGAAGCCACCCGCGACCCGCTCAATGAGCTCGTCGCCGCCAACGATGTCGGCACCTGCTTCCTCTGCCTGCGCTGCCTTATCACCAACGGCGAAGACCAGGACCCGGGCGGTCTTACCGGTTCCGTTGGGAAGAGAGACAGTGCCGCGGACCATCTGGTCAGCCTTGCGCGGGTCAACGCCCAAGCGGAAGGAACCTTCAACGGTCGAGGGGAACGAGGTAACTGAAGTCTCTTTAGCGAGCTTCATCGCCTCTGCGGGGGTGTAGAGGACGCCCGGCAGAACCTTTTCTGCCGCAGCGCGGTATTTCTTAGAGCGCTTTGCCATGCTGCTTTCTCCTTGCAGTTGTGGTGAGCGGGCTGCGCAGCCCTACCACGTAATGTCTTTGGTTAGCCTTCGACCTTCACGCCCATGGAGCGCGCGGTACCGGCGATGATCTTCGCGGCGCTCTCAACATCGTTTGCGTTGAGGTCAGCCATCTTTGCTTCGGCGATCTCACGTACCTGGTCGGCAGAAATGGTGCCAACCGTCTCGGTGAATGCGTTCGAAGCGCCTTTCGGCAGGCCTGCGGCCTTCAAGATCATCTGAGCCGCGGGAGGAGTCTTGGTCACGAACGAGAACGAGCGGTCCTCGTACACCGTGATCTCCACGGGGATGATGTTGCCGCGCTGCGATTCAGTCTCAGCGTTGTAGGCCTTGCAGAACTCCATGATGTTGACGCCGTGCTGGCCTAGCGCCGGGCCTACTGGCGGGGCGGGGTTGGCCTGACCGGCGGCAATCTGGAGCTTGATCAGCCCGACTACCTTCTTCTTCGGTGCCATTTGTTTCGGGTCCTTCTTGTTGTTACATGTGCGCGAATCGTTCGCGCACAAACTGAAATCTTACCGCGCCCCACGCGCTGCCAATTGCCGAGGTGCGGCAGTTCACTTTTACCGCCGATCGAGGCGAACACCCAGATGGTTCAGCGGTTGAATTCAGGAGTTCTTGCGAACCTGGTCGAAACCAAGCTCCATGGGGGTCTCGCGTTCGAAGATAGTCACGAGAACCTTGAGTTTCTGGGTCTCGGGCATAATCTCCGAGATCTGAGCTGTCATGTCCTCGAACGGGCCGTCCGTGACGGTGACGACTTCTCCAACTTCGAAGTCCACTATCGGCTGTGCCTTCGGAACTGCGGCCTTCTTGGCCTGATCTCCGATCAACAAGCCGGGAGCCAGCATGTCGACAACCTCATCGATGCGCAGAGGAACTGGGCTGTACTGGTCTCCAACAAATCCGGTGACTGCGGGGGTTTCCTTCACTACGCGCCACAACTGGCCGTCCATTTCCTCGTCAAAGCCCGTTCCGCGCATCTGCACCAACACGTATCCGGGGAAACGAACACGCATGACCTTCTTGCGCACGGTGTTGCGAATCTCGATGACTTCTTCAAGGGGCACCTCAACGCGCGGAATGCGCCTGCCGAGGTGTTGATTTTCAATGCGCTGCAACAGGTTGGACTTCACCTTGCGCTCGTGGCCAGAGTAGGTGTGAATGACATACCACTCGCCGCCTTCTTCTTCGAACTCCTGGCGCAGTACTGCTATCGGGTCCGCATCCGCATCTGTGCTGTCTTCGGTCGAATCGTCAGTCGATTCCACCTCTGCGTCCTCTTCCACGGCCGCGTCTTCTAGAGCTTCTTCAACTGCAGCATCCGCCACTTCTGCGGCATCCTCGAGCTGAGGTGCTCCAAATGGACTGTCCAGTTCGGGTGCGTTGTTTTCTGCCACGATTCCTCCTGAGGACTGCTGTCAAAAGAAACCCGCCTGCAGTTTCCTGCGGGCGGGAGTCGTTTAGCCGAATACTATCCTAGAGAGTTCCCCGAAGCCGAAATCGAGAACGCCCGTGAAAATCATCATGGCGACAACGAAGACGATGACAACGAGGAAGTAGGTCCAGAGCTCTTCCCGTGAGGGGTACTTGACCTTCTTCATTTCCGTGATCGTCTGACGGACGAACAGTGCAATTCGCTGGAAAATGTTTGGCTTCTTTTCAGCGGAACTGTCGTCGCGCTTGCGGGTCGCACCAGACTTGGAGCGATCCTGAGGCTTCGAGGCAGCGTCCCGCGGCAGCTCTGGCAGCGCGTCGTCTCCGCCGGGGAGGCTAGTCGTCTGGCTCAATTGCCGCTCCTTTGTTACCTGTTCTCTACAGTCGACATTCCTGCCGACCTGCTGTCTGCAACCCACCGGGTTCCAACAGCCGTTTGACTCATCTGTAAGTTTACGGCTGCTTCGCAGGGCAGGCGAGACTCGAACTCGCAACCGCCGGTTTTGGAGACCGGTGCGCTACCAATTGCGCCACTGCCCTACACGTCAGACGCAACCTTGAACCACTGACTCGAGCTGTTGGCCCAAAATGTTCGGTTCTGGTTTTGCGGATTGACGCTCAGCCGATTGTAGTTACGGCGTTTGTCTGTGTCCAACGAGGTTCGCTCAACGTGGCCCGGTCAACATTTAGGTGGGCCCTGCCAGGGACCCTGGACGGGTCGTGCAAGCCCGTCCAGATTAAATCAGTGAGTGTCTTTGTCAGGGCACTCGTGGCACGCTAGGTCTGTGAACAACACTCCGAATCATCGCGTATCTGACCGCCTTGCTGCAATCGCTCCGTCCGCGACTCTGGCCGTGGATGCCAAGAGCAAAGCTTTGAAAGCTGCGGGAGAGCCCGTAATCAACTTCGCTCCCGGAGAACCCGACTTCCCCACTCCAAAGCACATCGTGGACGCAGCTGCTGAAGCAGTGCACGATCCGGCAAACTACAAGTACACGCCAGGCAACGGCCTGTTGGCGCTGCGCCAAGCCATCGCTGATCAGGTTGGTGATTTCGGAGACAGTCCTCTTTCTCCCAATGACGTCATTATCACCAATGGTGGGAAACAGGCTGTGTTCCAGGCCTTCGCCGCGATTGTCAACGAAGGTGACGAAGTCTTACTGCCAGCCCCCTACTGGACCAGTTACCCCGAGATGATCAAGCTTGCCGGCGGGGTGCCGATTCCCGTCGTGGCCGACTTTTCAAACGAGTACAAGGTGACGGTTGAGCAGTTGGAGGAGGCGCGCACCGATAGGACCATCGCGATGGTTCTCTGCTCTCCGTCAAACCCGACGGGATCCGTCTATACGCCCGAGGAAGTTCGCGGCATCGGCAACTGGGCACTGGAGAACGGTGTCTGGATCATCACGGACGAGATCTACGATCGACTGGTTTACGACGGAGCCGTAGCCGAACCCGTTTACAAGGCGGTTCCCGAAGTCGCCGCGCAGACCATCGCATTGAATGGTGTTGCCAAGTCCTATGCCATGACCGGCTGGAGGGTGGGCTGGATGTTCGGCCCATCCGACGTGATCAAAGCGGTCGGGGCATTCCAGTCTCACTTGTCCTCCAACGTCAACAACATCGCGCAAAAGGCTGCCATTGCTGGCCTGACCGGTAGCCAGGAGCCCGTCGAGGATATGCGTCGTGCATTCGACCGTCGACGCCGCGTGATCGTCGACCTGCTGAAGCAGATCGACGGCTTCGAGGTTCCCGTACCTACGGGCGCATTCTACGTCTATCCGTATGTTGGCGGGGTTTTGGGACGTGAGATCGCCGGACGCATTGTGAACACCTCCGCTGAACTTGCCGAGCTGATCCTTGACGAAGTCAAGGTTGCTGCCGTTCCCGGCGAAGCATTCGGGACCCCCGGATACCTGCGCCTGTCGTATGCGGTTTCGGACGAGGATATTGTCGAAGGCATCGAGCGCCTGCAGAAGCTTTTTGGCTGAGGCTTACTGCTGAAATTCGAGCAGTTCTGTACCGCTTCGGTTGCCCCTGCCAACAGACGCGCATACGGCAACCGTTGTGGGACAATGCTCCAATGGAGTTGCTCTCTTCTTTTGCAGATACCCAAAATCCGCATGGAACGGTTCTTTTGGCGCACGGTTTCGCGGAACACCACGGCCGATATGGCTCCCTGAAGCAAGCTTTGAACGACGCCGGATTCGATGTTTGGTTCTTCGACTTTTCGGGGCACGGGGCAGCGGACGGTCCTCGTGCACGCGTCGACGTCGCCCACCTGATTGGCGAGCACCTAGAGGCGCGCAAGTATCTACAAGAACTCGCTCGAAGCCCACGCGTCTTCCTGGTCGGACACTCTATGGGAGGACTGATCACTCTGGCGTCAACTCTGCTTTCGCCTACACACATTGAGGCAGTTGCAGTGACTGGCCCAGCGCTTCGATCACTCCCGAAGACTCCGAACTGGGCAACGAAATTGGGAGCGCGCGTAGCGAGAATCGTCCCCGGTCTGACCTCGGTCAGGTTGGACGACACACTCATTTCACGCGACCCCAAAGTTGTTGAGGCATATCGCACCGACCCCTTGATTTACCACGGCAAAGTTCCATTGCTCACCGGGACCACAATGAAGATTCAAGGCGAGCACGTGATCGCGAACGCAAAGATCTTGGGCCGCCCAGTCCTCATTCTGCACGGGACTGCGGATGGACTTGCAGAAGTTGAAGGATCGGTGGCGTTCGCGGAGGCAGCGCCAGAGTACGTAGAACTCGATCTTGTTCCAGGGGCCTACCATGAACTGTTGAACGAGCCCGAGCACGTCGAATACGAGTCTCGGATCATCGACTGGTTCAGGAAGTGGTGACTTCGGGGTCTCACACCCACCGCTCCGCTCCTGCAAGAGACCTGGCGAAGCTCCCTAAGGCACACCTCCATCTTCACTTCACGGGTTCGATGCGCCCTTCAACGATGCTGGATCTGGCGCAGGAACAAGGCGTCCGGCTACCCTCTCACCTGCTGGAACAGGACCCGCTCACAGTCCCTGCAGATGCTCGCGGCTGGTTCCGGTTTCAACGTTCTTATGATGCGGCCCGCAACTTGGTTCGCGGGGAAGCACCGATGCGAAGGCTCATCCGTGAAGCAGCAGAGGATGAAGCTATCGAAGGTTCTGTCCACCTGGAGCTTCAGGTGGATCCAACAACTTATGCACCCTGGGTTGGAGGGCTCACGACTGCGCTGGAAATCGTCCTGGATGAAGCTCGGGAATCAACGGGCGCTACGGGGGTCAACGTCTCCATCGTCGTCGCGGCGTCGCGAACGCGTCACCCACTAGACGCCAGGGTCCTCGCGCGACTTGCCGCTCAGTATGCCGGGGACCAACCAGGAGAAGTGGTCGGATTCGGTCTTTCCAACGATGAACGCGTCGGCAACACATCCGAGTTCTCCAATGCTTTCCAAATCGCCCGCCGTGCTGGCCTCGCCTCCCTACCTCACGGTGGAGAACTGCTGGGACCGGAGTCGATCCGGGAGGTCGTCGGCCACCTTGCGCCAAAGCGCCTGGGGCACGGAGTCCGCGCATACGAGGACCCCGATCTTCTACGTCGCCTAGTAGACGACGGCATCGCGTTCGAGATCTGCCCGACATCGAATGTGCAACTGGGTATCTTCTCCGACCCAAGTAAGGTTCCTCTGTCCCAGTTCCGCGACGCAGGCGCAACCATCGCCCTGAGCGCGGATGATCCGCTTCTGTTTCGTTCACGTCTGGTTGACCAGTACCGTCTAGCCCGCGAAGTTCACGGATTCTCCGACGAGGACCTTGCCGACCTGGCACGCCAGAGTGTGGCAGCATCTCATGCCTCGGAGTCCTACAAAGCATCCTGGAACAGGGGAATCGACAAGTGGCTGGAGAACTGAGCGCTTTCGAGGCTCCTCGCGATGCTCTGAAGGCACTTCACGATTGGAGCCGCGGATGGCGAAATACCGTCAAGGTTCTTGCCCTGCGGAGACTCAGAGTGCAACCAAAATTGGGAGTAATTCCTGGGCGTGACGCTGTCGACGACGCTGCTACCGCCATCTTGCTGCCTGGCGTTTGGGAACGCTGGGAGGCCCTCACCTCCTGGGGCCGAGCATTGCACACGCTGGGGTGGAACGTTGAGTTTGTGCCAGAACTCGACCTGCAGTTTGGCTCACTGTCGAAACTGGCTGCAGACCTTTGCGAGCACCTAGAACGCCGTGATCTCCAAGATGTCTTGGTCGTAGCCCACTCCAAGGGTGGGCTGGTCACGAAGAAGGCGATGACAATGGAAGAGGGCTGGCGCATCAGCAAGCTCATCTCCTGCGGAACTCCGTTTGATGGAGCACCGATCGCAAGCTTGACGCCGTATGCTCTGGAGATGCGTTCCCTGGTGCCCTGGAACGAGGAGCTACAGGAACTTCGAAAAGACATCGAACCCAACACGCGGATCGTTGCGATTCAGGCGGAATGGGACCAGAACGTTCCACCAAATCCCTACCTTCCGGGTGCGCAAATTGCCACTGTTCCCGTCCACGGTCACAACGCCTTGTTGACCGCCCCGGAGGTGATAGCACTGATCAGCCTTTTTGCCGGTTGGGGAACGCCCAGACACTGGTGAATATTCTCGTAGCGAAGCCTTGGCCCATCATCACAGGATTGGAGTAAGGTCGATTCGCTGACGCCGTCGTCACCTGGTCCGGTCACACTGTGTGCCGGCATTCGGAAGGAGGCGTCCGCGTGACCCAGTCTAGTCCCGCACCAGAGTTTCACCTGAGCCCTCAGGCGAAACGCGTCTTCGTCGGACTGTTGCTGGGGATGCTAGTGTCCTCGATCAGTCAGACAATCGTGGGTCCTGCAATGCCACGAATCGTCGCTGAGCTTGGCGGTATGGACCATTATTCGTGGATTGCCACAGCCGCAATGCTTGCATCAGCGATTGTTGTCCCAATCGTTGGCAAGCTCTCTGACATGTACGGGCGCAGACCGTTCTACATCGCTGGTCTTGTCATCTTCATGACGGGTTCGCTGCTGTCGGGATTCGCCAACAGTTTCTGGTTCCTTGTCGGAGCCCGCGCCATTCAGGGCGTTGGCATGGGCGCCATTCAGCCCCTGTCTCAAACGATCATCGGTGACATCATCCCCGCTAGGAATCGCGGCAAGTACCAGGGCATCATGGGAGCGGTCTTCGGATTCACATCGATTTCTGGACCACTGGTCGGAGGTTGGATCACCGACCATATGGACTGGCGCTGGCTGTTCTTCCTGCCGCTCCCGGTGGGCATTGTCGCACTGTACTTCGTGGTCCGATTCCTTCACATCCCGCACAACGCTTCAAAGGCAAAGTTCGACATGGTGGGGGCTTTGACCTTGGTGCCCGCCCTGGTGCTCACTCTTCTGGCAACGACTTGGGGCGGCAACACCTACGCCTGGAACAGCCCCGTGATTTTGGGAATGTACGCCGTGGGCACTGTGCTCCTGGTGGCCTTCGTCTGGGCGGAATTGAACGCCGAGGACCCGCTTCTCCCCCTGCGTCTTTTCAGGCAGAGCACTTTCACGCTGTCGGTCCTCGCATCATTTTCTCTTGCCGTGGCGATGTTCGGCATGATCATGTACGTGCCGGTGTTCGTTCAAGTGTCGATGGGTTTTTCTGCAACGAACTCCGGAATCATCTTGATGCCACTAAACATCGCGATGATCCTTACCTCAATCGTCGTTGGTTTTCGAATCTCCAAGACCGGCAACTACAAGGGATTCATGGTCACAGGCGTGTCTTTGATGCTGGCCGCGAACATTTGGTTGACGACACTGACCGTACATACATCACAACTGCTGCTCTCGGCGATGCTTGTAGTGTTCGGCTTTGGGCTGGGCATGTCGATGCAGGTGTACACACTGGTGGTGCAGAACCGTGCAAAGCCGAGCGAAATGGGGATCTCCACGTCCGCCGTTCAGTTCTTCAGGAACCTGGGATCCACGGTTGGGACAGCACTCTTGGGAACTGTCATGACCATGAGCCTCCAAGAAAATATCCTCAACCAGCTGCCCGCCGACTTGCGAAGTCAGTTTCTTGCCTCCGGCGAGACCATTGATGCTGGAGCCGTGTTGAGCGCAGAAAAACTTGCCGTAATGCCTTCCGTGGTTGCGGATGCCGTGCGGCTGGGGATGGCTGAGTCGATGTATGCCGTATTCTGGGCTGCTGTGCCGTTCGTAGCTGCGACTCTGGTCTTGACCCTGTTCATTAAGCGGATGCCGCTGCGAACCACCGTTTACGACATCAACGAGATCCTTGATGAACCACCGAGGGACAAGGAAGGATCGTAGGACTCCCGCTTCCCACTTGACGATCATTGTTGGGCCGTCCGACTGAGACTCTCACGCTACCCGACCGGCCCCAGAGCCCTACCCGACCGGCATTGTGGCAGTCCAAGGTGCCAGGTACAGGATGATAGCCCCAGCCAAGACATAGGCAATAACATCCAGCGCCTTCTTGCGGCTGGCGAACCAAGGGCGTCCCGGCCAGATCCCTCGTAAAACGCCCATCAGGGCTGTTCCCGAGCCCAACAGGACTACTGCACGATACGGATGGTCGAAGATTGCGAATAGCAGGACCACAAGCACGCCAGCTGTCGCCCCGATCGCGGTTACCAGCCCAAAGTAGAGCGATGCTTTTCGCGATATTCTCTCGTCAGTAGGAGCTGGCACTCGCGGCTGGACGATGGTTGCGGATTCGGGTGCCACAGGTTTGAACTTCCCGGTTTGCGGACCACTGGGTTCACCCGAGGGGTGCAAATCCGCGTTCTTGGCTTCACCCATTAGTCCTGCCCCATCAGAGTCTGCACTTTCGGACCGACGCTTTCCTCATCGTTCCCCATCATTCCTCATCATCGGGGTCAGCCGCACCGCCCTCATCGGACTTCTCTGTGGTCGACTGATCAGTCGTATCGGCCGTGGCCGACATGCTTGTAGACACGCCTCTCTTTACTACGGCGACGCCCGACCTGACTAAGCGAGAAGTTCCGGGTTGAACTAATAGGGCAACCAGAGCAGCTGTCCCAGCGAGTTCTAGGACGAGTAGCGGCCAAGCTGTCGCTACTGGTCCGAGGCTTCCCATCCGTTCAGCACCAAGTGCACCGTGCGACAAGACGAACCAGACACCGATCAGGAACGAAAAGAACAGGACAGCAACAAGCAGTCTGCTTGCCGCGTCAACCAACGGTGACTCTCTGAGGCTGCGTCCCGTGATCACTCCACAGGCAACTCCCAGCAGAATCGGGATCCAAACGACCCAGTTTCCAATGGTTGTTGCCGGGATCATTTCGACCACGGGGAAAAGCGGGAGCAGAGAATCATGAACTGCTGTGGGTGAGTGCACCTCGCCGGCGGCTAGTTCAAACCCAGCACCGGTGATCCATGAGAGTGCCCACGCCATGAATACGGGGATGTACGCGATTTGAACTAGTGCCAGTAGCACGGAGGAGACTCCCGAAGCGCCAACGGTCCCACTCAGTTCCTGCATCGAACTCCACGACGCGAATGATGTGACCGCGACCAGAACCAAACTCAAGGATACGGCTGCGACAAACCACCAATGCCCAATGCGAAGGCCGGCCCACAACCACGGAATCTTCCCCATCCATGTCGGCCAATTCTGTGTGCGAGCAACAGCCGTCCACATAGCGGCCAGACCAGAGACAACCGTCGCCCCAAGCAATATCGATACTACCGAAGCCATCCCCGGCGCGGATGCGATTATGATGACGGTCGTCAAGACAAAGAAGGGAACCGCCATCCACTGAGAAGACGGCGTGCTTCCGCGTCCTGCAACAAGCAGCCCGCGCAGAATCAACACCTGCGCAATACTCCACAGCAAGGGCATAAGGCTGATCGGCAAGCCGCCTATCGAGATCGTGGCCCCGAGTGACAGCGCCCAGAAATCAGTACCCATCGCGGCGGCCTCGGAGACTGTAACGCCGTGCATCCAGGGGTTGGTCCCTACGGTCAGAAGTCCGAACACCGCCAATAGTGCGGGGACGGCCCAGCCGAGCAGTGCAGCTTCAACCCCTGACAATCCGGCACGAGCCCATCCTCTAGGCAACGCAATCGTCACTGTACGACGGCTGTCAGCAATGGACTGCTGAAGACGGTACTCCTTCTCGGATGGAGACTCAGATTTTTGCTTCGATACTTCGGCCTCCCCGGGACGGGGAGAACGCCTCGGTAGCTTCGACGGTGGATCTAGAGCTTCAGGCACGGGAATCAGTCTGGTCTGTCTATGATCGGTCTTTTGGTGGCCGGACCCTAGACATCGCTTAGTTCTGCGAACACCTTGCGTGCTAGATCAGCGGTCTGACTGGGCGTCTGCCCCACTTTCACACCGACTTCTTCCAGAGCTATCTTTTTTGCCTGGGCGGTACCTTCCGATCCAGACACGATTGCTCCTGCGTGTCCCATCGTCTTGCCTTCAGGTGCGGTGAATCCCGCCACGTAACCAATCACCGGCTTGCTCACATGCTTAGAAATGTAGTCGGCAGCACGTTCCTCCGCGTCTCCACCAATTTCACCGATCATGACGATGACGTCCGTGTCCGGATCCTCTTCGAATGCCTGGAGCGCATCGATATGCGTGGTTCCAACGACTGGGTCGCCACCGATGCCAACGCAAGTTGAAAACCCGATGTCACTTAACTCGTACATCATTTGATAGGTCAGCGTGCCTGACTTCGACACCAGTCCGATTCGACCGGGACCTGTGATGTCCGCCGGAGTAATCCCCACGTTCGACTGTCCAGGGCTGATGATGCCTGGGCAGTTGGGACCGATCAGACGCACCCCGTTCTCGAGTGCGTACTGGACAAATGCAACCGAGTCAGCGACCGGAACTCCTTCCGTGATCACTACGACCAGGTCTATCCCCGCGTCGATCGCTTCGATCACCGCGTTCTTTGTGAAGGCCGGAGGGACGAAGACAACCGAGACGGTCGCGCCCGTAGCTTCTTTGGCATCGGCAACTGAGCCGAACACGGGAATTGTGCGAGGACCGTCTTCGACAAGTCCAACTTCCGCACGAGGACCGTACCCCGATACTTCAAAGATCACTTCGGTACCAGCCTTGCGGGGGTTCACGCCGCCGACAATAGCCGTACCTGCGTTGAGCATTCGCTGAGTGTGCTTCGAACCCTCAGATCCCGTCATGCCCTGAACGATGACTTTGTCGTTCTCATGAAGGAAGATCGACATTTACTTCACTTCCCTTCCGGGACGGTAGTTGCGGGTAGAGCAGCTGAGTCGGAGTCGTTCTGCGCGGCGAACCTAGCTGCAGTTGCGGCAGCTTCGTCCATGGTCTCAACCAAAGTGACCAAAGGATTGCCCGCCGATTTCAAGATTGCAATGCCTTTCTCGACATTGTTTCCGTCGAGTCGAACCACCAGTGGCTTGTTGGCGCTGCCGCCAAGCATCGAGAGTGCCTCGTTGATTCCAGTTGCGACCGCATCACAGGCGGTAATCCCGCCGAAGACATTGACGAACACTGATCGGACCTGATCATCACCGAGGATGACTTCCAGTCCGCGTGCCATAACTTCCGCCGAAGCTCCACCGCCGATATCCAAGAAGTTTGCTGGACCCACGCCATAGGGCTCACCGGCAAGAGCGACAACGTCCAGTGTGGCCATAACCAGTCCTGCACCGTTGCCAATGATGCCGACTTCACCCTCAAGTCGAACGTAGTTGAGTCCCAGTCGCTGTGCTTCCACCTCACGTGGATCATCAGCCCTGCGGTCTTCCAGTGCCGCGTGGTGCTCGTGGCGGAACGAGGAATTGTCGTCGAGCGTGATCTTGCCGTCCAGGGCGATGATCGTTCCGTCTTCGGTTCGGACCAAAGGATTTACTTCGACTAAGGTTGCGTCCTCGAGTTCGTAGACTTCCCAGAGGCTCACTAGGACCGGGACAATCGGCGCCGCTTCCTCATCCGAGAAACCCGCATCTTTGAGGATCTTCTTGGCAACCTCTTCATTGATGCCGACCAACGGATCCAGCGTCACCCGCGCGAGTGCTTCCGGGCGTTCCACAGCCAGTGTCTCGATGTCCATACCACCCTCTTTCGAGCAGAGGGCAATGTGGGTGCGATTCGCGCGGTCAAGCAGGATGGAGAAATAGTACTCGTCGGTGATGTCCGCGCCCTTTACCACCAGAACTGACCGAGTGATATGGCCACGAATGTCCAAACCCAGGATCTCCTTGGCGTACTGTTCGGCCTCCTCCGCTGAGAACGCCAACTTGACACCGCCAGCTTTCCCACGGCCACCGATCTTCACCTGAGCCTTGACGACAACGGGATAGTCGTTCAGCTTTTCAGCGGCAGCCCTGGCCTCTTCGGGCGTTGTGCAGACTATCCCAACCAAGACGGGCACACCATGCACGTCAAATAGGTCTTTTGCCTGGTACTCGTATAGGTCCACTCCGTTGTTCCCTTCCGGCGTACGCCTTTCCCGTGTCGGGGGCATTCGATCAAAATGCCCCCGGCTCCGGCCCCGAGGTGTGGGGCTCAGGAATCACGTCCATCAAGATTATGCCGCGCCACCGACAAAAATGCGGAACCTGTCAAATGTTGGGGACGCGTTTAGTCGATCTTCTGGATTGGAGCCATGCGCAGCAGTAGCCGTTTCGTGGTAGAAGCGAACTCAATGCTGGCAACTTTCTGGCGTCCAGACTTCTCAGTGCCAACGACAACACCTTCACCCAGTGTCGCATGCATAACCCGTTCTCCAACTTGAAGAGCCAACCGAGGATCGCTAGATTCCTGTTCTTCGTTGCTGGAAGCCACCCGAGGCTTTCCCAGTGGCCCTGCTACCACACTGCGACTGCCCGCCACTTTCCCAAGACCACCGCGTTCATTGGCCATCCGGCCATTAATCAGAGGCTTTCGTCCGGATCCGAACACCGGACCGTCACTGTCATCGTGGCGGATTCGTGAAGCAGAACTGCCGTAACCACCCCAATCAGACCCGTCGAAGTCTCGACGGTTCGCTCCGCTTCCTTCCCGGCTGTTCCACAGCTTCTGCCGCGTACTTTGAGACTTGAGCTTGACTATCTCATCTGGAATATCATCAAGGAATCGTGACGGCGGGAACTCTTCGGCCGCTCCCCATGCGCTGCGAGTCTCGGCTCGCGTCAAGTACAGCCGTTTACGAGCCCTGGTCAATGCGACATAAGCCAGCCTGCGCTCTTCGGCCAGATCCCCCTCGGCCTCCATGGAGCGCCTGTGCGGGAACGTTCCATCTTCCATCCCAGTCACGAACACGTACGGGAACTCCAGTCCCTTCGCGGTGTGGACAGTCATCATGGTGACCTGACCATGGCGATTTTCCTCATCCGGAATCTGGTCTGCGTCCGCGACCAGCGAGATCTTCTCAAGGAATGGAGTGAGCAGCCTGACCGGCGCCGGAGAATCGTCTTCGTCAGTGACTACCGTTGAATTTCCGTCGCTAACAACGGCCTGGAAGTCTGATACAAAATCCTCGGCAACCGATACCAGCTCCGCCAGGTTGTCGACGCGAGAGGCGTCCTGTGGATCCTCGGATGCCTTTAGCTGGGCGACATACCCGGTGCGATCTAGGATCTGATCCAGTATCTTGGCTGGACTTTCCCCAAGGCGGTCCAGTTCCTGCATCTCCACGAGCAACTGCCAGAACTCGTGAGCCTGTTTGGCGGCTCGAGGACTGAGTCCCTCGATCGGCCGCGCCGAATCCGAAGCAGCATCCGCAAGTGCCTGCCCAAACGAAACGCCAAAACGCTCAGCATGCGCGGCGATGGCCGCCTGTGCTTTATCCCCGATTCCGCGCCGAGGAGTGTTAATGATCCTGCGCAACGCGACAAGGTCATCGGGATTCGTAATCGCGTGCAGATAGGCCAACGCATCTTTGACCTCAGCGCGTTCATAGAATCTGGTACCACCAACGATCCTGTACGGGATCCCAGCCCGCATCAAACGGTCTTCAAGTGCGCGGGACTGCGCGTTCGCTCGGTAAAAGATCGCAATGTCTCCCCATTCGACGCCAGCCGCAGCAAGCTCATCAAGCTCAGCAACGATGAGGCGCGCCTCATCGTGTTCGGTATCGCCGACTTCCATGACGATCTTGTCGCCACTGCCCGCAGCGGTCCACAGGTTCTTGGGCCTGCGCCCTCGGTTCTTCGAGATGACAGCGTTCGCCGCATCAAGGATTGACTGGGTGGACCGATAATTCTGTTCCAGGAAAACGGTCTTCGCGTCCTTGTAGTCCTGTTCAAACTCCTCGATGTTGCGGATCGTCGCACCACGGAATGCATAGATTGATTGGTCTGAATCACCGACCACCGTCAGTTCCGCGGGGGGTATCCCGTCGCCACCATCACCAACTAGCTCGCGGACGAGGACGTACTGCGCATGGTTGGTGTCTTGATATTCATCAACCAAGATGTGCCTGAAGCGACGATGGTAGGACTCGGCGACTGCTGGGTGCGATTGCAGCATCTTTACAGTCGTCATAATCAAGTCGTCGAAATCCAACGCGTTCGCTGCACGCAACCGTTTCTGGTAGTCGACGTAGACGTCCGCAACCAACTGTGACACAAGGTCCTTGGGTGCTTCCCGAGTCCACTGGGCTGCCCCGATCAACTCGTTCTTCAAGTCCGATATTCGACCCGCAACAAACCGGGCTGTAAACCGTTTTGTATCAGTTCCGTGATCCCGCAAGACCATGGATACCAACCTGAGTGAGTCCTGCTGATCGTAAATGCTGAACGTCGATTTCAATCCAGCAGCCGCATAGTGCTCCCGAAGAATCCGCACACACGTCGAATGGAACGTAGACACCCAAATACGACGGCCTGCGGGCCCGACAAGCCGCTGGACCCGCTCGCGCATCTCCCCCGCAGCCTTGTTCGTGAACGTGATCGCGAGGATCTGCCCCGGCCGCGCCCGTTCCGTCTCCAACAGGTATGCGATTCGATGAGTCAGGACCCTTGTCTTCCCCGAGCCGGCACCAGCCATGATCAGCAGTGGTGCACCTTCATGTACCACTGCCCCTTTCTGTTGGGGATTCAGACCCTCGATAATCGCTCCGATGCCTCCACCATCCCGATCGTCAACAGGGTCGGTCACCAGGCGGCCGGAGACTGACTGGCTGGGCACACTAGATGCCAATGGGTCAAAGGACGGAGATCCATCCGCCCAAGTTGGGGGAAACAGGTCGTAGCTCATGACCAAACAACTCTAGGCCACCCCACCGACACATTCGAACGCTCGTCAGGACACAACACCAATTTTCAATAACGGCGTAATAATACCAAACTCGACCATATTCGTCCCATCAATTGCAGAAAGAGCCATTCAGGCACTTCATACGCAAGAAGCAGAGGAGCTGGCGCAGAACACATTGCGAACCGCCAAAAACCGATCCTTTCATGAAGCCGAACCGCGCTCCCCTTGCCGGTCCTCGATCTCCCAAAATCGCAACCTAAACCGCCCGACACTCCACTAGATTCTCCAAACCTTTGAAAAATATGCGTGCAATTCTTGCAAAACTGCGTACAATTCAATGCATGGCACCAGACCGACTAGAAACAGCTAATGGAGACCTCCTCGGACGCTCACGACGGGAAATCCTTTCCCTGTTCGGACCGATGGACCAGCTCTCCCGGGCAGAACTCGCACGACTTTCCGGGCTGGCACCGACCACGGTGTCGTCGGCAGTGGCTGAGCTTGAGGAATCCGGCTTCCTTGAACAGGTTCCCGATACCGAAGACGAAGCGAAAGGTAGGGGACGCCCCCCTGTCCTCTATCGTCGTACTGTCGAACCAGGCCTGATTGCCGTCGTAGTCGTCGGCAGGCGCCAACTACGCACTGCAATTATCAGTACTGACGAAACAATGCTGGAGATGAACAGCACGCCTCTTCGATCTGGTACCGCAGCGGAAGACATCACCGAAATCGGTATCGAAAAGATGCAGACGCTACTGGACAAGTGGGATGCCGAACGCGAAGAACTGAAGTTCATGGGCTTAGGACTTCCAGGTCCCGTGCAGAGAGAATTGGAGATCGTCGCCAGCAACTCAATCCTTCCGGAGTGGATGGGTTTCGATTTCGGCAAGCGTATGCAAGACAAGTTTGGCGTGCCTACCACCGTGGACAACGACGCATCGCTGGGACTGGTCGGCGAGCGTTATCGCGGTGCTGCCCAGGGTGCCCGCGACGCGATCTACCTGAAGATTTCTACCGGTATCGGCGCTGGCCTATTAATTGGAGGACGACCTTATTCGGGGTACTCGGGCACAGCAGGGGAACTGGGTCATATAAGCATCGACCCCAATGGCGTTATCTGCCGCTGCGGCTCCGTTGGCTGTCTGGAAACCGTTGCCTCACTTCCTGCCATCGTCGCTTCGTTGCGTCCGGCCCTTGGACAGAATGCGACCACTGAGACAGTCTTCGATGCCCTAGCAGCTAAAAACCGGTCCGTCGAGCGCGCTTTCTCTGAGGCCGCCAGGCATGTTGGTCGAGCATTGGCGATTTTCTGCAACCTGATGAACCCACAGATGGTCATTCTGGGTGGCGAGACATCTGAGGCCGGGGAAGTCTTCCGCTCGAATCTGACCCGCGCGCTCCGCAACACCGCTATTGTCCCCAACGGAGAGGTTGTCCAGGTTGTACCAGCAGCACTTGGTTCAGCCTCCGAGATCTGGGGGGCTTTCTACCAGGCACGGGCGAGGATCCTGCCTGCCCACAGCGGATAGGCCTGACTGGCCCATCCGCTCAGATATAGCATTTGTTTGCGGTGTTGCGGAGCACCAGAATCCCGGGACCAAAGTCGCGCGGATCTAGTTGAAGCTGTTTGCACCGATTCTCACACTTCGGCAGCTTCGTATTTTGTCCAAGTATTGCAGTTATCACTGTTGCCCTTATTCGCCCCTACCTTCTAGACTGAGAGATGCAGCAGCGTCGCTTTTCGCTCCAGTTGTTCCACTAGGTGCAGTCGCTGTCAGCAGTTTCCTCGAAGACGAAGAAGGACAGGATGAAAGTCAAAAAGAGACAAGCCGTCGGCGCCGCCGTCGGTGTTCCTGCTGCTCTGGCCTTAGTGTTGGGTTCTGCCCTGACATTTGCGCCAGCCGCAGCGGCAGAATCTATTCAAGGTGGGGAATGGAAGACCTCCTTCGAGACGGGCGAACCTGGCGTTGACGGCCAAATCATTGGCACACCCGTCAACACTCGTGGCAAGGCCCGTGCCGGATCTTTGACTCCCCTGGTGGTGGCGGGATCAGTCCAGGCGAGCACCGATAACCCTCCCAACGAAACAGCCGACAAACTGGTAGATGGTGACATAGCCACGAAGTGGCTTGGACGTGCTAACACCAATCAGTGGGTGTCCTTCGAAATAAGCCAGCCAAAGGGCTTCACGAAGTACATCATCACGTCGGGCAACGACGCGCAGGATCGTGATCCTTACACGTTCCGCATTGAGGGTTCGAACGACCGATCGTCCTGGACAGTAATCGACCGCCAGGAAGAAGTAGTGTGGACGGCTCGTAGCCAGCCCAAGGAATTCAACCTTGACTCCCCCTCCGCCGCCTACAAGTACTACCGCTTCTACGCGGAGCGCGTGCGCGGTTTGGGCCAGTCACTGATCCAGGCCCAGGAACTCGAACTGATCGACACCTCCGTGGCCCCGGAACCACAGCCGCTGGAACTGAAGATCGGCAACGGCCCCCGTTCAGCAATCAACGCGAAGACCAATGTTGGTTGGACCGGGCTGAGGGCCATGGAGTTTTCCGGCGGCCACTTGGCCAGCGGTCGTGCAGACTTCGAAGCGTACATAGCCAAGGACGTGGACGTCCTTATCGGTGATGACACCGTTCTTCAGTACAAGAGCAATATCGCTCTTGACGGCCTACTGGACTACGCCGGCACGTACGCCGCTGTCGACCTTGAGTTCTCCGATGGGACCCGCATGTCCCAATATCCCGAGGCTCGCGATGTCAACGGCTACCACCCCAGTTCACAGGCATGGGGCGATTCGCACTTACAGCTTTCAGCTGAGTGGAACGCGATGGCCGTAGATCTGGGAAGTCAGGAAGTCTTCCACGGCAAGACGGTAGAGAATGTCATCTTCACCTACCACAATGATTCTCAGCCGAACCCGCGTCGCGGACATGGCACCGCAGATACCGCGTTCGTTGGCTGGTTCGACGACATCTACATCGGGGACTCTCCGTGGTCCAAGCGAGACACCAGCGACGGCCTTGTTTCTTACGTTGACACTCGTCGAGGAACAAACTCCGATGGCGGGTTCTCCCGCGGCCTGAACATTCCGGCAGCTACTGTGCCAAATGGATTCAACTTCTATGCCCCGGCAACGTCCGGTCGTTCTGAGAATGCTTTCTACGCTTATCAGAGGGCAAACACCTCAGCGAACCGGACCCCGCTTCAGGGCTTCATCATTTCCCACCAGCCTTCGCACTGGATGGGTGACCGTATGCAGCTGGGCATTATGCCTTCGAACCTAGTCTCCCCGAACACAGGAACTACCAACCGTCAGCTTCCGTTCGGCCACGAGAACGAAATTGCGCGTCCTGATTACTACAGCGTCAAGCTCGACAATGGAATGGTGGCCAGCCTGGCTCCTGCCGACCACTCGGCGGTGTTCCGATTCGACCTAGGTAAGAACTCCGGCTCGGTCATCCTCGACCGTGTTGGCGCTGGAAACGCCGTCGATGGCGGTGCCTACATTGAAGTCGACCCGGCGACCAACACGGCTTTCGGCTGGGTTGACCACGGTTCAGGCCTTTCGGTTGGCCGCTCACGCATGTTCTTCTACGGCGAGTTCTCCCAGCCCGTTACCGGCGTAACCGGTAGCGGGACCACCACCGCGGTCGCCAAGTTTGAGGACATGACCAGCAACGTTGTAGAGCTGCGCATCGCCACTTCCTTTATCTCCCGTGATCAGGCCAAAGCCAACCTGGAAATGGAAGTCAAGGGCAAGGACTTCGAGCAGGTCAAGTTCGAAGCAACCCAGGAGTGGAACGATGTTCTGGGCGTCATCGAGTTCCCGAACATTGAAGACGTGCCTGACAACAAGATTGTCAACACCTACTCCAACCTGTACCGGTTGAACATGTACCCGAACTCGCAGAACGAACTGGTCGATGGTGAGTGGATGCATGCTTCACCGACCGCACCCAAGGTCGGAGCCGCGACCCCAACGACGACCAACGCTCAGGTTCTGCCGGGTAAGGTATATGTCAACAATGGTTTCTGGGACACCTACCGTTCGGCATGGCCGGCAATCTCGTTCCTCTACCCTTCCGCTCACGTCAACGAGTTGGTTGACGGCTTCGCTCAGCAGTATCGAGATGGCGGATGGATTGCTCGCTGGTCCTCTCCCGGCTACGCAGACCTGATGACAGGCACCTCGTCTGACGTTGGGTTTGCCGAGGCCTACATGAACGGCAAGCTCGATGTCGAGACGGCGATTGACGTCTACGATTCCGGTCTGCGTAACGCTACCGTTCGCCCAGTAAACGGCCCCGGCTACTCGGCCAATCAGGTGGGACGCAAGGGTCTGGATCAGTCTCCGTTCCTGGGCTACACCACCACTGCAGTCGGCCAGTCCGTCTCCTGGGGCATGGAAGGCTACATCAACGACTACGGCCTGTACAACATGGCTGAGAAGCTCGCTGCTGATCCTGAAGTCCTCGCAGTGTACGGCCCACAGCGCGTCGCTGATCTGAAAGAAGAGGCCAAGTACCTCAAGTACCGCTCTGAGGGTTACATCAACATGTTCGACCCGCAGGTGATCCAGCCTCACGCGGATGGCAGCACCGTTCAAGGTGGTTTCGCACCGCGTCGCGCTGATGGTGAGTGGGACCAGGGCGCGGATCTTGATCCGTTGCACTGGGGAGGCGCTTACACCGAAGGCAACGGCTGGACGTTCTTCTACCACGCCTTCTTCGATGTTCCCGCCATGGCGGACCTGTACGACAAGGCCAATGACGGAAACGGTGGCAACGAGTGGATTGTCAATTCGCTCAAGGCCTACTACAGCCAGCCCGATCTTGATGCGCCTACCAACAGCGTCGGCATTCACGAGGCTCGCGAAGCTCGCGAGGTTCGTTTGGGTCAGTTGGGCATCTCTAACCAGATCTCCTACCATGTCCCATATGTCGCGGCTGGAGCTGGTTACCCACAACTGACGCAGGAAGTGGTCCGCGAGATCAACCAGCGCATCTTCAATGGTCATGACATCGGCCAGGGTTACCTGGGCGACGAAGACAACGGCGCCTACTCCTCGTGGTACATCTTCTCTAACCTGGGCTTCTACCCGCTGAAGGTCGGTTCGGGTGACTACACCATTGGTAGCCCCACTTTCGACGAAATTGTTCTCAACCTCGAGGGTGGCCCGCTGACAATCAAGGCACCTGGTGCTTTGTCACAGGGCAAGAAGTACATCGAGTCCGTGAAGTTGAACGGCGTTCCGGTCAATGACGTGAACCTCGACGGTGATGCGCTCCGCGCCGGTGGCGTGCTTGAGTTTGTCATGTCCGACACGCCGACCGAATGGGGCAAGATCCAGCCTGAGAGCAGCGCTCCGGCACACTCGATCGACCTACTCAACAGGGCATATGGCACCATCAACGGTGTCAACGCTAGCCTGTACGACAACAACTCCACTACCACTCAGTCCTTCGAGAATGGCAAGGCTGTTGTGACTTGGAAGTCGGCAATGGCGAGCTCCGTGGTCGATTCCTACACGATCACGTCCGTTGGAACCACCAACCAGGCCGCTAAGGCCGTACTTGAAGGTTCGAATGACGGAAATCAGTGGGTGGTGGTTGACAAGCGCGAGGGTCTTAGATTCCGCTGGGCCAACCAGACTCGCGCGTTCATCGTCAAGAGCCCACAAGAATTCGCCCAATACCGACTGACTGTCGAAGCGGCTCCAGAATCCGTTCTTTCCATTGGCGAACTGGAACTGCTAGGCACAGTTGTGGCTCCAGAGTCCGTTCTTCTGAACACTGTGGATCTGGCGGATGTCCGTGCGGATTCGACTGCGACGCCTGTTATGGGTCGCTTCATCGGCGGTGCCGGCAAGGTAGCCGCTGACTACGAAGTGTCCTACGAGCTAAACGACGGCAAGGGTCCCCAAGCCGTCAACTACACCCAGGACGCCCAGGGCTTCTGGACCGTACGTCCTGAAGGTGGATTCGACGCCTCGGAGCCCGGCACCTATACGGTGACGATCAAAGTCAAGGATCTCAAGGCTGAGGGGCAGCCGGTTACGACCGGTACCACGCAGCTCTCTGTGTTCCGCGACGATACTTTTGTCGGTAAGTTCTCTAACACCTGTCTGACAGACAAGGGCAATGCGATCGGCGACTGTGACGGACTGGGCTACCAGTACGACCGCAGCGATCTTGCAGCTGATGGTTGGGACCGTGGAAACACGGTCAAGGGGTCGGATGGAATCTATTACTACATTCCGGATCTACCTCTGGGCACTCCCGACAACTTGATGAACGAGGGTGCTTCGTTCTACATCCAGGTTCCTGCTGATGCCACCAAGCTCGGTGTCCTCGCGATGTCAAACGAAGGTGCGCAAACGGGTACATTCGTAATCGAGTACAGCGATGGAACGACGCAGGATTACGCGCTGAATGTTCGAGACTGGACCTTCTTCAATGACCGTCCTGCCAACACCTTCTCCGGTGTTCCTGGCCGCTACCCTGGTTCCAGCACGACGCACGACGGCAAGGGTGCCGGTATCTTCATGATGCCGACTATCGACTTGCTGAAGACCAACGACGAGGGTGAGGAAATCACTCCGGTGAAGATCACTGCACCGATGTTCGCAGCAAGCAAGCCAGCCTTGCGCAACGGTCGCATGCACGTCTTCGCGATGGGCACAGACTCTGCAGAGACCACCAAATTCCAAGGTCTTGAGGTCGAAGCCGCAGACGACGTACGGCTGTCTCTAGGCACCGCGTTCAACGGCGTCATCGCAGAGGTCGTCTCGGGTATCGTCGGACGTGACATCAAGGTCAACGTCAACTGGGGTGATGGTTCCCCAATAGAGCGTGCGGACCTTGGTTCCGTCAGTGAGTTCCCGGTCGATATCAATGGAAACCACAACTACGACAAGCTCGGTGTATATACAGTCACCGTGACTGTCGATGATGGCATCCAGTCGGCAGCCTCCGCCATGACGGTTCGTGTGGTCGACGGATCGATCGTCTACAACCCGGTGGTCAAGCTTGATCCCGCAACGGTCGAGCCCGGGGCGGAGTACACCGTCAAGGGTTCAGGCTTTGCGGCCGCCGAGAAGGTCACCATCACCGTTGGTGATGGCACTCCTGTTACCGTCACAACGGGTGAGGACGGCACTTTCGATCGCAAGTTCACCGCCCCTGACGAAGAGGGAACCGTCAACATCTCGGTTGTGGGTGAGTATTCAAACGCTCCAAGGACCGCGAAGCTGACCGTGGAGACATTCATTGCACCGCCGGAGTTCGAAGTGATTCGCCACTCTGGTAAGACTCGCTATGACACCTCGCTTGAGCTGCTTAAGGCAACAGCCACGAAGGGCAAGCCCCTGTTCGTCGCAACTGGTGCTAGCTTTGCTGATGCTCTGGCCGCAGCTCCGGCTGCCGCTTCGGTCGGTGGACGCGTGGCGCTGACGCACCCGCGCACCATTTCCCCCGAAATGTTGGAGTTCATCACTGAACTGGAGCCGGAGATGATCTTCGTCATCGGTGGCAGCAACGCCGTGACGCAGCCGGTCTTCAATGCACTCGCGAATGTTGCCCCTGTCGACCGCATCAGCGGTAGGGACCGTTTCGATACCTCTCTGGAGATCTACGACCGCTTCTTCGCGGGCGCGGAACTAAACCAGGCGTTTGTCGCCACAGGCAGGTCCTATCCCGACGCTCTGGTAGCATCGGCTGCTGCGGGCGCCGTTGAAGGCCCAGTTCTGCTGGTAAACGGTAAGGTGACAGCGAAGCCTCAGGGTGTAATCCAGCGTCTGGAGCAAGATCAGGCGAAGCTAGTCCTAATTGCCGGTGGTAAAGGTGCTGTAAGCGCTGGAATCCAAGAGGCGTTGGAAGAGTCCTTGGGTAGTGACAAGGTTCTGCGCCTGTCGGGAACCACCCGCTATGACACCGGTGTTGAGATCAACAAGTGGATTGATTCGGTCCTGGATAGAGAAGATGTCAATGATGTCTTCATGGCCACAGGCCGATCGTTCCCAGATGCCCTGTCCGCAGCTGCACCGGCTGGAGATCCGTCTGCTCGACTGGTCCTGTCCAACAAGGACTGTGTACCGGCCGCCGCAGTCGATGCAATAATGAGCTACTCCAACCTCAAGTTCCTGCGCCTAGTTGGTGGAACCAATGCGCTGACTGACAACGTAGGCAAGCTCAACAAGTGCCAGTAGCCAATCGCTAGCTCAGGCTGGTGAAAGGCTGGGAGATTCTGATCAACAGATAGGACTCTCCTGGCACTAGCAGTAACTCTCATAGAGGGGCTGGAAACTCGAAAGGGTTTCCAGCCCCTCTTGCTGTTTTGAGGGTTAACATCCGCCACCTAGAGGCCACTATTGGTGTCTAGATCCTGGGTGTTGGTGTGTCGTGCTGGTCCCGGGCCGGGATAGGGGGGTCTGAGTCCTGGATTAGCTTGGGGGCTCCAGTGTCCTGCCCATCCTCTTCTAGCCCTGAGTCCTTCTTTGGCGGTGCGGCGGGATTTGGCCTGCTTTCGTATCTGTGAGTGTTGTAGGCAATAATCCTCGTTTTCGGGCCTGTTTTTGCCTACAAAGTACACACATGCGAAAGATTGAAGTGGCCTGGGTCAGGTCGGCGTTGATTCGGGTGAGTGGCCGGAGTGTCCCTGGATGAGCGAGCGGGCCTAGATTCGCCGGCTCTGTTCAGACGCGAGAACGCGAAGTTGCGTCGCACGAACGAGATTTTGAAGACTGAGTCGGGTTTTTTCCAGCGGAACTAGACCGCCCGCAGGACGAGGCTGGTGGAAGATCGGCGCGATCACGTCAAGCTCACGCGTAGGGTCTGGAAGGTGTGGTGCCGGGCCTCGTCGAGCAGCACTTCGAAGCAGACTGTCCAAACCGACTTAGGGTCGAGAACATTACGTACATCGTACTTCCTGCGGATTCTGTTACACCGCGTTCATCACCGACGTGCTCTCCCGCTGCAACTGGCATCCTGGGCCAAAACAACGCCGGTTCAGTACACTAGCACCCTGTGGTGGGAGAGCTCTGTGGTATCTGCCGGTGTCTGTGTGGTGCCTGCTCGGTGTGTGGGATTCGTAGTTTTCTTTGTGTCATGGGTAAGGGGTGTTCTCTGGCAGGGGCGTGACACCTTCCTGGTTGCGTTTAGGTTACCTGCTCGTATCTGTGTGTGTTGTAGGCAAGAATCGGCTTGAAAACAAGGATTTTTGCCTACAACACACACATGTGAAAGCAGGGTAAACCCACTGGGCGAGCATGCCAGATGGTCGTATAAAGCGTGGTGTTCCTGACTGATCAGGGAACACTAATGACCATGATTGATAGGCAGGCATCAGGAGCGCCGGTTGAAGGCTGAGAACCCTAGGTTGCGTGAGGACGTGGAGGTGCTCGAAACATCTAGGGCGCTTGATGAGCTGCTCGCACTGATCAAAGCGCGCGCAGTTTGTTTCGAGGGCAAGGACGAGCTAATTCAGCAGTCGATCAAAGCGGGTCTGGAACGGGGCTTGCAGGCGGAACTGACTGAGCATCTGGGCTATGCAAGGGCGACCCGGAGGCGGCGTTCCATCCGAACTCACGCAACGGCACCTCAGCGAAGACCGTCACGACCAGTGTCGGGGATGTCGAGCTCGCGATCCCACGTGATCGTGATGGCTCGTTCACTCCGACGCTTGTCCCTAAGGGATCAAGGCGTCTGGGCGGGCTCGATGACATGATCGTATCGTTCTATACAGGCGGGACGACGGTGCGTGATATCCAGCATCACCTTATCCCCACGATCAGCATTGAAATCAGCCGGGAAACGATCTCGAAGATCACTGACGAGATCCTCGACCAGGTGATGTCCTGGCCGCTGCGCAAGACCATCAAGAACCGCGAACTTCTCCTCCGGCAACGCAGCCGTGAAACTGCTGTGGCCGTCGATCTGCAACATCGAAGACAAACACGCCAAAGACCGACACAAGGAACAAGGCCCACCCAGCGGATCCAAACACAACACCTAAGGAGGCCTCATCGAAGGACAAGTCACCACGAACCGGAAACAAGCCCCACCCAACTCGCGCTCACCAACCCCGACCAAATCAACAACTACCTCTAGAAAACCGAGCAACACCGCTTTATGCGAATCATTTGGCACACTTGCCCGGTGGGTTTGCCCTGCCTTTCACACCTGTGAGTGTTAGGGGAGCTTAGCCCCCAAACCCTAGTGACCCTGTCTTGTGTAAACAACACGTTTTGGGGGGTGGCCCCCAGTGGCCCCTTAGTGACCCACCCCCGAAACAAGAAGAAGGGTGGGGGGTTGGGAACCCATTTCAGGTTCCCAACCCCCCACCCTTGTAAGAGTTAGCTACCAGGCCAGGAAAATCCTACCCCCCAACCAACTGTGACTAAACAGTGCCTACTTACATTGCTTCAGCTTCCCCACATTATCAGTCAGCGCATTAGTCCCACCAACAAGATGCAAAAGCCTCAACGAAGAATAAGCATTGACCGCATCAACCGAAGCCTTCGGCAAACAATCCCTATTCGACAACACCAACCGCGCAGAAGGATCACCAGCCGGAGCCGCAGCCGACAAAGCATCCGGGAAAGCCCTAGCAGTAGCAACATACACATCAGTCACCCCACCCAGACCAAGCTTGCCATCAACCCAAGCATTAATCGCAATCCCAGTACCAAGACGATCACCACCAGAAAGACGCTTAACCTGGCCCACCTTATCAACCAAAACCTGCTCGATAGGCACAGACACAGCCCCCTTACCACCAGCAACCAAAACCAAGCCGACCTTATCAGCAGTCAACCGATCCGTAACACCAACAGGAACCGAAGACGCCTTACCATCAACCAACACCACCGGAGCCCCAACCGCACCCGCCGCAGCAGAAGCAACCAAAGCATCCGGATAATCCCGACCAGTAGCAACAAACGCCTCAGAGAAACCCTCCCCAGCAAAAAACTCATCGTAAATCGCCAAAGAAGTCAAATACCTAGAAGCACCCGCCAAACGAGTAACCTCCACCCCATCAATGCCCGCCAAAGCACGCTCAACCGAAACCGACACCGCACCAGTGCCACCAACGATATAAACATCCTCCGGAGCCAAATCCGCAATCGCAGCAACCAAATCACCACTAACCACACGCGGATGAGTAAGCACCACACGACCACCAACCAACGCAGCAGCCGGAGCAGCCGAGAGCGCATCAGCAAACCCAACCCCCGTAGCCACAAACACCGGAGCACCCGCAGTACCAGACCTCAACAACTCCAAAGAAGTCTCATAACGAGACTTACCCCAATGACGAACCACAGACCAACCCTCAAGCGGCTCAACCACCAAAGAACCAGCCACAACAACCCCAGAAACAGAACCCTCAGCCGTAACCTCAACAACACCAGGCACAACCGGAGCAACCAAATCCCTAGCAAAACCACCAGCAGCATCAGCCCTAACCACCACAGAATCACCACCAACAGTGACAGTCACAGACTCACCCACAGCAAAACCCTCACCACGAACAGTAAAGACCCCACCAGGAACAACCACACCCGGATCAACACTAAGAACCGGCTCAAACACCGGAGCCACAACCGTAACCGCAGACCGAACCTCAACCTGAGAAACCCCACCCACAGCCACAACCAAATGCGTACCAACCACAGCAGTCAAAGCCCTAACAAAACCACCAGCAGCATCAGCCCTAACCACCACAGAATCACCACCAACAGAAACCGTCACATCCTCACCCGGAGCAAAACCAGAACCCCGAACCGCAAACGCAACACCCTCATCAACCACCGAAGGCTCAACCACCAACCTAGGAACAAACACCGCAGCAGTCACCCGCACAAAAGCCCTAGCCTCAACCTGAGAAACCCCACCCAAAGCCACAACCACATGCGTACCAACCCCAACAGGAGCCACCAACACACGACCAAAACCACCAGCCGCATCAGCCCTCACCACCACAGGATCACCACCACCAACACTAACAACCACATCCTCACCAGCAGCAAACCCAGAACCAAACACACTAAACACACCACCCG
>WPCK01269682.1_pt1 | contig 89976 bp, 76 predicted proteins | sample 5399851 | NCBI WGS metagenome assembly WPCK01 (sample SAMN12869471, study PRJNA574797) | sludge metagenome | isolation source: wastewater treatment of pH11 | place: China:Beijing | collected 2019-05-20 | reverse complement strand
ACAACTAACTGAGCACACTCAAGGCGAAATTCAGGGCTGAATGTGGGTCTTGTCTTTTTATTCATCTTGTCACCTAATATCATACGAGGTGTATCATAACACCTCTAATCAGGTGGCCAAATTCAGTGTGCCACTACAGCTCGCACCACACCGCTTGGCTTACTTTGTCAGGAAATGAACGAAACATACCCTCAAACCAACTTGGAAATCCATTAAGTTCCCAAGTGATAAAACGCAAGGCGTGCTCAACTTCTTCAGATGACAGATATTTAGGAAATGCACTATCTTCATTGGCTTCAATTTCAATCCCGGTCATAGCAAAAATTAGAGCATACGGATAAGAACGAATATTTCCGCCTTCTGAACCTATCTCAGGTTTGAAACTGCGCCAGAACCCCACCATTGCGTCACGAAATGCACTTGCAACCTGTTTACCAAAGTCACTCTCTAACGAGCGCCAATTTGCATAAGCGGCTCGACTTTTCTGACTCAAACTGTCATTAAGTTCTTTTAAAAGCCAATACTGGTCATTGGTAATTTCGTCAGAAGCCCCTCTTGGAGACAGACTGACTGCTTCGGGATTATTGCGTAATCCGGCGATCCAAAGTTTTCTATTGTGTTCAGCTCTTCGCTCTCTTACTTCTTGCCTTAATTTAAACTGACGTTGTTCTTCTTCGTATTTCAGTTGTCGCTCTGAAGGTTTAGGATACAAATATGAGCGCAATACTTCCGAGAGAGTTTCCTCAGCATCAACTGCAGCTTCAAGTTTTGCTAACCACTCTCTCGGTTTTTCATACAAAGAATAAAGTCGAGCGGCTAGAGAAATAGCTACCATTTTATCGTCAAGGAACCCCCTTTTTCTTATGAAATCTACAACTCGATCAAAGCTATCTTTATCGAACCGGAAAAATGGATCCATCCACAATACAGGCCAACAATCGTCAAGTCTGTCATTCTTTACGCTTTTCCTCTCTCGCTCGGTTTCGACGGCTCGCCAAAAAAGGGTATCGTTTAGTTCTGGCCACTGAGGCACCAATTCACCTATTGCGCTAACGCATTCTGGTAATTCCGATGCATACCAAAATTTAAGTAAAGGCTGATTAAGCAATATGCCAATCACTGATGAGTTAAAACATTCTGATGATCTGCAAGCTATTAACTTTTCAACAGCGTGTAATGCTGGAGAAACTAACCAAAGATATTCCTTTGAAGCACGACACTCACCTCGTTCAATAAAGGGCTCACGTTGAAGATAATCATAAATACCGTCTATAAGCCTGACTAATAGGACATCAGAGCCAGGGGACTCCAGAATGCGTTCGATAAACCTAATCATACTGCGACGTATCGAACCATTTTGATAGCGGTCAAACGGTGGCAACTTAGTTATAGACTCAAGTAAAAGCTCAATACTGAGCATACTTTTAGATGCACCGTCGAGAATCTCAGACAGTATTTCTAAAGATATCCATTCAGAGTTAGATAACAATGTTCGCCACAATACAACTTTAGAATCCTCATGTCCCAGGCTAAAAACAGCCCGAACTGATGCAACTCTTGCGTAGACGTCTCGGTGACTGTTTATAGCTACCGTACAAAGCTCTTCAAGGCAATTGACCATACAGCCTTGCCAAACTAGCCGTCCCAAAAAGAAAATTACATCATCGTTATCTTTGTACTGCTGTATCAAAGCCAATGTAATATCTGACAAATCTAGCATTGCAATTCGGGCAATGGCCGCGTTATCCCTAGCTCCTCGGCGATCTTCACCTGAAGCTATTTGTGAAACGATATCAGCCAATATTCTTTTCCTAATTGACAGCGGCAGTTTGGAGACATCACCTCCCTCCACTGCAATCTCTGGGCTGAGCTCTAGAGCTCTCAATCGAACTTGGCCATCAAAAAGAATCAGCCATGGTAGGATTGGCCGTAGGCGGGGAACTATGACTTTTTCACCATATTTCTCCTGAAAAAATAATGCTTCTATCGCACGTCTTGAATGACCATTATTCAGGAGCGAGTGAAACCATTCTGCCGTCAATAACTCTCTTATCTCTCTATGACGAAATCGAACAGCTCCATAAATAACGTCGTTGAATATTCCCCGCTCTAACAGAGCCTGGATTTCGCTTGGTGACCAACTTTTTAAGAGTTTGGACGCATCAACCCCAAGTATCTCATTAGTACTATCAGGAACTCGAATTCCGTTATCTCCTGATAACGTCACAGCTGCAGCAAGCAAACGAGCGCCTGCTTTAGCCTTTTCCTGACTTAATGGCTGGAGACGCTCTCGACGAGGGTCAATTTCTTTCAACCTAACATCAACCGTATACTGCATTAACTCTAAGCGGCTACCCAATTGAAGATCTACTTGCCATTTTGCCAACATGACATCTAAATCAAATGGCCTCGAAGCCATAGCCATCAGATTTTTCCTTTCGATCTCGGCTATCAACAGTTCAATTTTTGGCGCACTGCGAAACGAAGCAAATTCACGAATATCTGAGATATCAAGTGGTTTAAGTGTGTAAACCTTTAAGACTTCAACTGTTTCCTCATCAACCACTTCCATTTTGAATTCGCCATCTGTGTCACCGTTTTCAAAATTTTTAGCTACTGAAAATGGCAGCATACTCTCGATCAATGCTCTATCTGCAGAAAACCTCCAAGCATAGGGCCGGCTGGATATATAAATGTGTGCGCGATGCGCTCCGTTTTTAATATGCCGGGAAAAGCGCTTTATGGCTTTCTCAAAAGATTTCGGGTCATTCAATAGTGCCTCGTCAACCGAATCAAGGAAAAACCACGCAGGTTCTGACGAAGTCAGCCAACGCTCAAATTGCTCCTCAGTTCCCACAGCAAAGGATTGCACAAAATCACTGTCAATATCTTCTATTCTAATGAAAAAGGCTGGCAGTTCTTGAGCAGACATTTTTCGAGCTTGAGTCAGCATTTCAAAAGTTTTGCCGGCTCCGGCATCAGCAAGTATCACGACCCTATATTGCGATTCTAGTTCTTTCCAAGTAATCCCTTTGCTAAAGCCAAATAAACTGGCGTAGTCAGTCTCAGAAGATTGTTCTGCTTCAGGAGACACTAGAGAGAACTTTCGTTCAAGAGGCACGTCCTTGTCTTTCATAGCTTGTCCAAAATCAGTTTTCTGCGAAATATGACATTAACGTAAACCAATAACACATTTAATAGAAACAAAAAACCGCTCCGAGAAGCGGTTTTTAGTATGGACAAATTACTTGCCTTATTCGACAGTAACAGACTTCGCCAAATTACGCGGCTGATCAACGTCAGTGCCCTTGATAATGGCCACATAGTAGCTCAGTAACTGCAGTGGCAGGGTGTAGACGATGGGTGCCAGAATATCCGCCACATGCGGCACGTTGATAACGCGCATAGTAGCATCTGATTTAAAGCGGGCGTCGACATCGGCGAACACATACAGAATACCGCCGCGGGCACGCACTTCTTCCACGTTCGACTGCAGCTTCTCCAACAGATCGTTATTGGGAGCAACCACGATAATTGGCATATCGGCGTCGATCAGCGCCAGCGGGCCATGCTTTAACTCACCGGCGGCATAGGCTTCAGCGTGGATATAGGAAATTTCTTTTAGCTTTAACGCCCCTTCCATCGCGATTGGATACTGATCGCCACGACCAAGGAACAACGCATGGTGCTTGTCGGCAAACTCTTCGGCCAGCGCTTCAATTTGCGGCGCCAGCGTCAGGGTTTCTTCCAGCTTGGCTGGCAGGCTGCGCAGGGCGGCGGTGAGCTCACGCTGTTGCTCTGGCGTTAAACCGTTATATTTACCCACCGCCAGCGTTAACATCGCCAGGCCCACTAACTGAGTAGTAAAGGCTTTGGTAGAGGCGACGCCGATTTCGGCGCCGGCACGGGTCATAAAGGCCAGATCCGATTCGCGCACCAGCGACGAGCCGGCAACGTTACAAATAGTCAGGCTGCCCAGATAACCGGCTTCTTTGGCCAAACGCAGTGCCGCCAGGGTGTCAGCCGTTTCACCGGATTGTGAAATGCTTACCAACAGGCTGTTTGGCTGCACAAAGGATTTGCGGTAGCGGAACTCAGAAGCAATTTCGACGTTACAGGACACGCCAGCCAGCGCTTCCAGCCAGTAACGGGCGACCATACCCGAGTGGTAGCTGGTGCCGCAGGCGACGATTTGAATATGTTTTACTTTTTTAAACAGCTCAGCCGCGCCATTACCAAAGGTTTCATCCAGCACGCTGTCGCTGCTCAGCCGGCCTTCCAGCGTGTTATTGATCGCACTTGGCTGCTCGTAGATTTCTTTTAGCATAAAGTGGCGGTACTGGCCTTTGTCGCCGGCGTCATAGCTAACGTTCGACTCATGCACTTCGCGCTCGACCGCCTGGCCGTTTTTATCAAAAATGCTCACGCTGTGACGGGTAATTTCAGCCACATCGCCTTCTTCTAAAAAGATAAAGCGGCGGGTAACAGGTAACAGCGCCAGCTGATCCGAGGCGATAAAGTTTTCACCAATACCCAGACCAATGACCAGCGGGCTGCCCGAGCGGGCCACTACCACGCGGCTGGCATCGGTTTTATCCAGCAGCACAGTGCCATATGCACCGTGTAATTGTTTTACCGCAGCCTGCACGGCAGTCAGTAATGAACTGTGGCTTTTCAGCTCTTCTTCGACCAGGTGGGCAATAACCTCGGTGTCAGTATCAGAGGTGAAGATATAGCCTTTGGCTTTTAAGGCATCGCGCAGCATAGCGTGATTTTCGATAATACCGTTGTGTACTACAGTGATATTGCTGGAAACATGCGGGTGGGCATTGCGCTCGCTTGGTTCACCATGGGTAGCCCAGCGGGTATGAGCGATACCGGTACCGCCCAGAACCGGCTGCGCAGCAACCGCATCCGCCAGCTCTTTAACCTTACCCAAGCGGCGCAAACGTTGCAGCTCGCCACTTTCGCTAACTACTGCCACACCGGCAGAATCATAGCCGCGGTATTCCAGCCGGCGTAAACCCTCAACCAGAATATCTACCACATCCCGTTGCGCGACCGCGCCTACAATGCCACACATACACTTACTCCAAAAAGTTGATAAATAAATTCTACGTTATCGCTTTCAGGTTAATCAGGCCTGAACCCGGATCACCCGTACCCCTTGAGCTGCGATTTCAGCCGCTGCGCTTTCCGGCAAGCCGCTATCGGTAACCAGTACCTTAACCAGTGACCAGGGCAGCTCCAGATTATGGATTTTGCGCCCCAGCTTGTCGGACTCCAGCATCACAATCACTTCGCGTGACACTTCCGCCATCACCCGGCTTAAACTATACAGCTCGTTATAGGTAGTGGTGCCGCGCGCCAGATCGATACCATCGGCACCGATAAATAGCTGATCAAAATCGTAATTACGCAGCATTTGCTCTGCCAACTGGCCCTGAAAGGCTTCCGATTGCGGATCCCAGGTACCGCCAGTCATTAGCAGCGTCGGTTCGTTTTCCAGCTCGCGCAGCGCATTGGCAATAGCCAGCGAATTGGTCATCACCACCAAACCGCGTTTTTGCGCCAGCTCGGGTAACAAGGCCGCCGTGGTGCGGCCACTGTCGATAATAATCCGGTAATGATCTTTAATCAGCGCCGCCGCCGCCTTGGCAATCGCCAACTTTCGCTCTGAAACCTTTTCCAGGCTGCTTTCTGAGACAAAGTCCTGTGGCACCGGCACGGCACCACCATAGCGGCGCAATAGCAACCCCGCGGCCTCTAAAGCCGTTAAGTCTTTACGAATCGTCACTTCAGAGGTTTGAAATTGCTCGGCTAACTGCTCAACAGTCACTTCGCCCTGTTGTTGCAGGCGGGCGACGATCAGATGGCGGCGTTGCTGGGTATTACGCTTATTCATTTCTTTCGCTTAAGTTTCGAAACGAAACATATTTTAAACGAAGCCAGAATTTTAGCAAGCGTCCAGCGGTAAACTAATACGGTAATGTAAACCCTGACCCGGCGTGCTCTGCACCTGGATTTGCCCCTTAAAGCGCGCCGTAACCAGATTAAACACGATATGTGCTCCCAAACCGGTGCCGCCAGCAGCTCTTTTAGTGGTAAAAAAGGGCTCGAAAATCAGCGCCAGATTTTGCTCGTCCATACCGCAACCATTATCCGCATAATCAAACAACAGCAGCCGGCCTTGCTGTTGCACCTGCAAGCTGATCATTGGTCTACTTTGCTCTGCAAAGGCATGTTTCACACTGTTCATTACCAGATTGGTAAGAATTTGTGCCAGAGCACCCGCATCGGTGTACCAGTGGATATCAGCCGGACAAACAAGCTGAAACTGACAGTTCAGCGGCCGCAGTTGCGGCTGCAGCGATAGCATAACGTCCTGCAGGTATGAGGCCAGCTCAATTTGCCTTGGTGCATCAGCCGATTGGTCGACCGAGACTTTTTTAAAACTTTGGATCAGTGCCGCAGAGCGCTCGGTATTTACCGCCAGAATTTTTAAACCATCACCGAGATGACTTAAAAAGCGCTGAAACTGCGATTGCTGCAAACTCTTGTCGGTAAAGGCCTGCTGGATCACGTCATACTCGGCCTGCAAATGGCTGGTAGCGGTAACACAGATGCCAAGTGGAGTATTAATTTCATGTGCCACACCGGCAACCAGGGCGCCGAGCGACGCCATCTTTTCCTGGATCACCAATTGCTGCTGGGTTTGCTGCAAGCGGGTATAGGTATCAGCATTGACCACAGCTATCGCAATATAGCTCGACAGGGTACGCAGCAGATTTAGCTGCGACAGACTGTAAGCGAAGGCTCTGGGGCTTTGCACTGAGAATACGCCCACGACCTTTTGATTCAACATCAGCGGCAGATAAACCACCGACTCCATAGCCTCACCACACAGAGGTTGGGGTAACTCATCGAAATAGGTTGCAAAATCACTATGCTGATTAACAATAATTTCCTCGGCACGACAAAAACACAATGACGCCGGCGCCTTACCATCATTGGCTGCGATGGCAAAGCTGCTGGCAGTCTGACTATCCTCCAGCCAGAACACAAACTCGATTTCATTGGTAAGAGGCCGGTGCAAGCCAATCACCATCGCATGCACATCAATCAGCTGACTCAGCATCTGATGGCAACGCGACAACACCTGCCCCAACTGCAGGGAACCGGTAATTTCCCGGCCAATTTGTTGCAGCAGTAACAGATCCTGATTCGAAGCCTGCAACGCATCGTGCTTTTCTTTTAACTCCTGCGTGCGCTCTGCCACCTGTTGCTGCAGTTTCAGGCGCATCTGTCGCTCCGCTTTTACTTTCAGGTGTAACCAGAGCCAGATCGCAAACACCAGGCTCAACAACATTAAGCTTCTAAACCACCAGGTCATCCACCAGGGCGGCAGAATACGGATCGTCAGCCGCGGACCCGGTTGCCATTCGCCCTGACGCAACCGTACTTCCAGTTCAAACTGATAGTCACCCGGCGGCAACCGGGTATAGGTCGCCAGGCGCTCCTGATTGCTGACCATTAACCAGTCGCGATCAAACCCCTGCAAGCGATAGCGATACTCCAGTTGCGCAGGCAGTAAAAAGGTCGGGCTGGCAAAGCGCAGGCTAAACACATCTTCTTTATATTTCAGAGTCAGAGCCGACAGGCGATGAATAGCCTGCGGCAACAAGGCGGAACCCACTGGCACCTGTTGATTAAACAACGCAAAAGAGGTCAGACGGACCTCTGGTAACGCCAGACTGCCTGGTAATTGCTGTGGCCGGAACATATCCAGCCCCTGACTGCCGCCCCGAAACAGCCAACCATCAGCTACCGTCCAGGCCCCAATCCAGGTCGCCTCCTGCATCCCATGGCCGGCACCCAATTCGAGCATACTCTGCATTTCAGCCAGCCACTGCTGGCGGTACATCAGACGAAACCAGGGCGCGGCAATCAGTGCATCGTCAGCTTGCATCGGCTGATAGGAAAAAAATTCGGCGCTGCCTGGCTCAGCATTATCTAACCAACGGTGATTCAGATTGCCGGCGCGGATCCAGATCCGCTGCTGCTCTTCAAATAGCAGCTGGATATTGTTAAACAGTAGCCCGTGCTGACTATCCCCACGCTGCAACCAGTAAGAAGTGCGCCCGCTGCGTTCATCCCAGCGCCATAAACCACTGTCTGGCGAGCCAACCCAGAGGCGGTCTTGCTGGTCAAACAATAGGGTCGATACACTGCTAAACGGCAAGGCTGGCTCAGTATCAGGGGCAAATTGACGCAGTAATTGCCGCTCAGGGCTTAGTAGTAACACACCCTGACCACGGGTACCCAACCACAGCCGCTGCTGGCGGTCGCTGATTATCACGCCAACACTGAGATCGGCCGCCAGTTCAGGCCCAAGTTCATAACGTTGCCAGTAGCCAGACTCCGGATTTAGTTTAAACAAACCTCGATCTGTACCGACCCAAACCCAGCCATTATCAGCTAAGATCGCCCGCGCCAGCGTCGGACCATTCTCCAGCTCGGGTAACGGAAAATGCTGCAACTCGCCACTGGCAGGATGAAAACGCACGACGCCGGCTTCGCGGTTAGCTAACCAGACATTGTCAGCCACCACACTGATCCCCAGCACATTAGCCGCCGGCAATAGTTGTGGATCAGAACCCGCAGGCAGGATCCTGACTTCGCGGGCGATTTGATTGAATAAGACAAAACCCGAGGGCGTAATCAGCCACAGGCTTTGCTGTGGGTCCAGATACAGGCTTTGGATCGCATTACTGCGCAAGCTCACCGGTACCTCGGGGTGCGCCCGATAGTGCCGCCAGGTCGCTGTTTCCGGCTGCCAACTCCAGAGCCCCTGATCATAAGTACTGAACCAGTAAAGTCCCTGTTGATCGCGTTTTAAAGCCGTGACCTGAGCATCCTGCAGCTCTGCTGGCTGCTGCAATGCCACCGGACCTGCAGCCGTTATCTGCCACAGACCACTACCATAGCTGCCAACTAACAAGCCTTGTGCTGTCGGCAGTAAGGAGGTCAAAGAATCCACATCTAGCGGGCTATTCTGGCGCTGCCAGGCCTCCCCCTGCTGCTGGCTGAGCGACCAGCGGATCAAACCGCCTGTCGCCTGTGCTTTGCTGCGTAACGGGGCGTTGCCTATCGCCAGCCACAGACTGTCGTCCTGCTGCAAAATATCGTTGATATAGGCCGAGCTAACACCATCAATCGTTGGCGGTAGCGCAACGGCTACTAGCTGCTGCTGGCTATCAGACCAGCGAAACAACCCTTCGCCGTAGGCTGCGACCCAAAGCTCACCTGCGCCATCCAAATAAAGCCGGGCGATATTTAACCGGCTGGCGGCCGTTTCACCCGCCACCGAGATCCGTTCAAACCGCTCAGTTTGCGGATCAAAGCGATTTAACCCGGCGTAGCGGGTGCCAATCCACAGGCTCCCGGCTCGGTCGACTAACAATTCGGTGATCCAATCTGCAGATAATGACCCGGGATCCAGCGCATCGGCGCGAAATTGTCGTAACTCGGCGCCGTCAAACCGGTACAGGCCATGCTGAGTGCCGAGCCAGAAAAAGCCATCCAGGTCCTGCACCACTGTGGTCGCATGATGTGACAGCGCAAGGGTGTCGGCCAGATGCTGCATCCGGGCAAAATGAGGTTCCGCCTGCGGACTGGCAGCCAGCGGCAACATTACCTGTAAACAAAGTAGCCAAAGCAGCAGGACTTTAACGGGCGACCAGCACGGCATAGCGACTTCCCCGAATGGATATTATTTAGTATTACAGCTAATCCAAAAAAGACAATTTGCAAAAATTAATGATAATTGTTTGCATTTAAAAAGTATTCGGCTATAGTGAGTGGGTCAATGGATTTTGACTTAGGGTCTAGACCCAGAGAGGGATTTTTCTGGTCGTTGTGAAATTTGTCCTGCATTGACGGGGAGCTTAGGCTCCCCGATTTTTTTCAGAAGTTACCTGCTTCGGAAGACGCAACAAATAATGTACCCCCTGACCAGGCTGGCTACTCACCGAAATAGTGCCCTGCAAACGCACGGTAACCAGATTGTAGACAATATGGGCACCTAAGCCGCTACCGCCCTGATGACGCTTAGTAGTAAAGAACGGATCAAATAGCTGTTTCAGCTCCTCTTCTGCCATCCCTTTGCCATTATCGCTAAAATGCAGCATCACCTCACTTGGGGTATCCTCAACCTGTAAGCGGATCTGCGGTGCCGGATGACCATCCAAACCGTGGATCAGGGCATTGAGTACCAGATTGGTCAGCACCTGAGCGATGGCGCCGGGATCTGAGAACATGATAGTCGGCTGCGGGCAATCAAAATACAGCTGGCAATGTTGTTGCTTCAGGCGGGAACGCACTGACAGCAAAACATCGCTAAGATACTGACAAAGCTCAAACTCGCGATAACTGTCATGACTCTGGTCAACAGAGACCTGCTTAAAACTGTTAACCAGATCGGCGGCACGCTGAGTATTGACCTGTAAAATTTTCAAGCCTTCGGTCAGGTGTTGCATAAAGCGATTAAACTGGCTTTGCAGCATAGTCCGGTTAGCAAAGGCGGCCGCGATCTCGGCCTGCTCCGTTTGCAGATGACTGGTGGCTGTTACACAGATCCCTAAAGGGGTATTGATTTCATGCGCGACACCGGCGACCAGGCCACCCAGCGAGGCCATTTTTTCCTGGGTAATCAATTGCTGCTGTGTTTGTTGCAAGCGCTGATACGACAACTCCAGCGCCTGATTCTGCTCTGCCAGCTGCGCCGTTCTTTTCTCAACCAGCAACTCTAATTTCCGGCGTAGTTGATATTCACGCTGTAAACGCCAGCGCAATACAATCATCACCGTCAGCACTAACAGCAATAACATGCCCAGCTTAAACCACCAGGTTAACCACCAGGGCGGCAATACCCGCACCGGCAGTTCAGTGGCCGCGGTCCATTGGCCGCCGGGCAGGCGGGCCGCCACCTGAAACAGATAATCGCCCGGTGGCAGGCGGGTATAGGTCGCTATCGGGCTTTGCGCTGAGGTTTGGATCCAGTCCCGGTCGAAGTTCTTTAGCTGGTAACGATACTGGATTTGCTGCTGCTGTTTATATTCCGGCGAGGCAAAGCGGATCCCAAACATATCCTGGTCGTAAGTCAGGGTCAGCAGATCCAGACTAGCCAGTGCCTGCGGCAAGACGGCGGAACCGGCACGCACGGGTTGATTGAATAAGGAAAGTGCGGTCAGTTGAACTTTATTTAAGGCTACTTTCTTCGGTAGCTTACTGATATCAAAGTAGTCAAATCCCCGTGCTCCGCCCCGGTAAATAGTATTCCCGACAATTTCCCAGGCGCCAATCCAGGTGGTACTTTGCATACCATGCATTTCGTTCAGTTCAAGATAGGTTTGCTGTTCGTCCAGCCAGTGTAAGCGGTAGAGCAAACGGAACCTGGCGGCCTGGCGTAACGCATCATCGTCATCTGCGGCTGTTAAATAGGGTTTGAAACCAAGAATGCGGCCCGGATCATCGCTGTCACGCAATACAAGATGATTAATATTGCCTGCACGAACCCATAATTGCTGCTGCTCTTCAAAAATCAGTTGAATGCCATTGAGCTGCAAACCGTGCTGGCTACCGGGGTGTTGCAGCCAGTAATCTACCTGGCCGGTGTCGGGTTGATAACGGGCAACTCCCTGATCCGTTGAACCGATCCAGATCGCTCCCAGATAGTCTTCAGCCAGGTTGTTTACATCTTCGAACCGGATTTGAGCGCTATGCTGACCACCCTGGCGGTAATGCTCTACCTGCTGCCGTGACGGACTCAGCCGGAATACCCCCTGACCACGGGTGCCGATCCACAGATTCTGCCGGCTATCACGGTATAGTAATCTGACAAAGGGATCTTCACTGGTCTGCAGACCGATTTTACGCCACTCCGCAGTTGCAGGCTGTAATTGGTAAAGCCCACGATCTGTACCGACATAGAGAGTACCATCGCTGTCCTGATGCACCGCCTGCACAACGGTCGGTTGCTCGGGTCCTTGCGGCAGCAACCAGTGACGTAAGGTTGCAGTAACCGGATTAAAATGCGCCACACCACCTTCGCGATTGGCCAGCCAGATACTGTCATCCGCCGCAGCATCAATGCTCAGAACATTGGGCGCAGCCAACAGACCGCTGCTGAGCTGGCCATTGGGTAAGGTCCGGATGGTGCGGGCAAAACGGCTTAAGCCGCGAAAACCACCCTGGCTGATGGTCCATAAAATGCCCTGCTGATCCTGAAACAGGCCCAGCAAATCAGCCCGCGCCAGCCCCTCACTAAACTCAGCATGAAAGGGGTAATGTAACCAGTTGCCCGCCGGGTCGCGATACCAGAGCCCACCGCGGGAGTCTGCATTATAGCTACTGAGCCAGAGGCCGCCGTCTGGATCCAAATGCAGATCAGACAACAGCGCCTGCTGCAGCTGTACGGGTTGTTCTGCCAGTCGGAAGGTCGCACTGACAGGGTCAAACTGATAAAGTCCCTGACCATAGGTTGCGGCCCAAAGTTGACCATCATTCCCCTGATTAACCCGGCTGACCGATACTTTAGCCTTACTCTGATTAATAAAAGTCACTTCCCGCCAGGCACTTTGCAGATCCGGGCGGTACAGGACGCCACCCTGCTGTTGACCATAGGTGCGGATAGGCGCCTCGCCGATTGCCAGCCATTGCCCACCCTTGGCATCAATAAAAAGATGATTAATAAAGTTAACAGCCAGCTCGCTGGTAGCCGCCGGAAGGGGTTCAGCCTGGAGCTGGTCTTGCTGCCACTTAAACAAACCGGCGCCGTAAGTCGTCAGCCACAGCTGCTGCGAATGATCAAACACCAGGGAAGTTATTTCAGCAGATGAGGAGTCTACTGTCGCCGGTAAATCTACCCGGCTAAAGGATTCGGTTGCAGGATCAAAACGGTTAAGTCCACCGTAGCGGGTGCCCACCCAGATCCAGCCGTGCGGATCGGCGGCAAGCGCCGAAATCCAACTGACTGACAAACTACCGCTCTGCGCCGGATTAGCTTTAAACTCCAGTACATCGGTACCGTCATAACGGTACAGGCCATGTTGGGTGCCTAACCACAAAAATCCCTGCTGGTCTTGTGTCATGGTGGTGGGGACAGGCAGGGTACGCCCCGGCACGCTCAATTGGATAAAGCGGCTGAATACCCGACCAGGATCCTGCTCAGCAGATTCTGCAGCGCTGGCTGGCGCCACAGCACTATACACAGCCAGACAAAGTATAAGAACTAAACGGATAGCAACCGATAACTGCACGACTCGGATCTGTTAAAGAAAAACTATCCGAAAGTATTAGTGTAAAGCGCCCCTTTGTGCAAGCTGAGCGCTCACTTTATTTAGCGGCTTTTGGGAATAAAGGCGATTTTGCCACGCTGTACCGCCATATCAAAAGGCAGTGCCGTTAACATCCGGATAGCCGGATCAGCGGTATCCAGCCGGTATACCGGTTGCGTCGCCAACATCTGGTTTACCAGCTGCAATAACTCATTGCTGACCGGGGTTAAGTTGCCGCGGTAGCCGGCCGCATCGACCGTTGAGTTTAATAGCTTAACTGAGCGCACAAACACGGCCTTTTGCTCAGCATCATAGTAAGGAACCCCCTCTACCTGTAATTGCAGACTGGCCGGATAGGTTAAACCAAACAGATTTAAACTGGCATTGGCCGCCGTATCGATCCGCACCACATCAGAGTTATCGGGGCCAATCTGCACCGCCATCCGCTCTACCGCCATTTTCAACGGGATACCGGCCACATTAGCCTGTCGGGTTAATTGCGGAATTTGCTGCCGGAGCACCTGCTCCAGCTGCGCTTCTGAGACCGAGTACACCGCGACCTGATTCAGTTGACTACAGGCAACCAATACCAGCGAGAGGATTAAAAGCAAGACATTACGCATCTGAGTTTCCGGTTTCTGCTCACCGACAGGTGAGGCTGCTGCTAAAGTTTGCATAAGGTACCGCTCTGACCTTAGCAGAACCTGAACAAGCTGCAAGCTTGTGCTGGATCAACTGTCATGCAAAGCCAATTGAGTTTTAGCAAAAAGCGCGTATTCTTAAATTAGATTAATCAAATTAAGCTTATTGATGCCAGCCAGTAATCATACCGCTTCGTCGCCATTTCCCATGCGCTCCGTAATATTACTCGGGTTGTTTTTACTGGCATTAACCGCTTTGACGTTTGGACCTCTGTGGCTACAACCAACCCTGCCCAGTATTGCCAGCCATTACTATTTGCCGCTGCACACAACACTGGAAATTATTGCTGTCACCATCAGCGCACTGATTTTTACTGTAGTACGTGAGCAGGCTCGTTACCAACTAAGCCGGCGCAGTGTCGTCCTGGCCGCCGCATTCTTTGCCGTATTTTGGCTCGACCTGGCGCATCTGTTATCCTTTGAAGGTATGCCAGCCTACTTCACAGCGAATTCGCCGGCAAAAGCGATTAATTTTTGGTTAGCCGCCCGCCTGGTTGTGGCCTGCGCCCTGTTGTACGTATTATTACCCCAGGCGGATAAAGCTGCGCGGCGATTTCAGCTTTGGCTGGCAATTAGTGGCAGCGCGTTACTGGTGCTGGCTTGCCACCTGTGGTTTATTGGTTATCCGGAGTCGGTGCCAGCTACCTATCAGCCCGGTGCCGGCCTGACGCCCTTTAAAATCTTGGTCGAGTATCTGGTTATTGCCATTTGTCTGCTTTGTCTCGGTTTTATCTGGCATTATCGGCACCAACCGCGCCCCTATCATGCGCCAGCGCTTATCGCCGCCCTGATCACCACTATACTGTCAGAGTTTTTCTTTACGCTATATCAGAATACCAATGATCTATATAACTTAAGCGGCCATTTGCTTAAGGTACTGTCTTACTTGTTTTTGTATCGCGCGCTGGTTTATGAGAATCTGGCCGAGCCGTTCCGCAAACTCAGTCTTTCCTCAGCAGAACTGACCGCCACCCTGAATGCCGTGCCGGACTTACTGTTTGATGTCGACCTGAACGGTCGTTTTTATCAGGCTCATACCGGGCAAAACCAACAGCTGCTGTTCCAGCCTGAACACTTCCTCGGCAAGACCATGGCTGGAGTCTTGCCGGAATCCGCCGCCAGTGCCGGCCAGCAGGCGATTCGGGAAGCCTGGAACAACAAGGGGCTATCCAGCCCCAAACAGTACACTCTAGATTTAAACGGTGAAATCCAATGGTTTCAGGTGATAGCTTCATTAAAACCCGCCAGCCGCGATTCGGTATTACCACGTTTTGTGCTGGCCGCCCGAAATATCACCGAACAAAAGCTGACCCAGGCAACCGAACAGCTTAACGCCTTGGCATTTCATACCCGCGAAGCCATTATGATTACCGATGCCCAGCGGCGGATAGTACGAGTTAATCCGGCCTTTACCGAGATCACCGGCTACAGCGAGCAAATGTGGCAACAGCTTTATCAACAAGGTGTTTGGAGTGGTGAGCTGTACAATAAACGCAAAAATGGCGAAATCTATCCGGAACAGATAATCATCAATGCCATTACGGGCAGCGACGGTGAAATCAGCCATTATATTGCCTGTTTTAATGATATCAGCGCCAGTAAATCTGACCAGCAGCGGATCTACAAACTGGCTTATTATGACCCTCTTACCCAGTTACCCAATCGTCGTCTGTTGCTGGAACGGATCACCGACATCCAGCATGAAGCGGATCGTAGCGGCTTTTATGCCGCACTACTCTTTATCGACCTCGATCACTTTAAGCGCCTGAATGATACGCTGGGACATTCCTATGGTGATGAGTTACTGCAACAGCTTTCCACACGTTTACAACATAGTTTGCGCCAAACCGATACTCTGGCACGGCCAGGTGGTGACGAATTTATCCTGCTGGCACCAACCTATAAAGCGACTTTAGATGAAGCTGCAGTCGACGCCCAGCAGCTGGCCGCTAAGTTACTGACCCAGATCCGCGAACCTTTTTTACTGAAAAACCGCCAATATCAGATTACCGCCAGTATCGGCATTGTATTATTTAATAGCAGTAACAAAACCATAGATGAACTGATGTCATCTGCTGATCTGGCAATGTACCACTCGAAAGAGCAAGGACGAAACCAGCTGTATTTCTTCGAACCTGGTATGCAGCAGCGCAGCTTGTTGCGACAACAGTTGGAATCGGAAATGCATCTGGCATTAAGCCAACAGCAGTTCAAATTGTTCTTTCAGCCTAAGGTCAATAACAAAGGCAAGCTGACCGGTTATGAAGCCCTGTTGCGCTGGCAACATCCTGAGCGCGGAATGATCAGTCCGGAGCTTTTTATACCGGTGGCTGAAACTTCCGGCTTTATTACCATACTGGGCCAGTGGATACTGGCAGAAGCCTGTAACGCACTTAAACACCTTACCGATCCTCAGCTGACCATAGCCATTAATGTCAGCAAACGACAATTACAAACACCTGATTTTGTCGAGAAAACGCTACTGCAAATTAGGACTGCCGGCATCAAGGCTTCACGCCTGGAATTTGAAATTACCGAAAGTATGCTAATGACGGATGTCGAACAAACCCGGCAAAAACTACAGCAACTGCATCAGCAGGGGATCCGCTTTGCACTGGATGACTTTGGTACCGGCTATTCGTCTTTGGCTTTCTTAAAAAATGTTCCGATCCAGGTACTGAAAATAGATCGCTCCTTTGTCCGTGATTTTCTGAGCGACCAAACCGACTACGCTATCGTCGATACCATTATCAGTATGGCTAAAACGCTAAAGCTAACCGTGGTGGCAGAAGGCGTGGAAACCACGGAACAATTTAAGATGCTCTCCTGGCTAAAATGCGACCTGTTTCAAGGGTTTCTGTTCGGTAAACCCGCGCCCGAATTCTGCCTGCCACAGCCTGTTGAGCAGTTGTTAACCTTACCCATAGCAGATCATCCGATATGACTTATCAGACTGAAGAGAGCATGCTGCACCCGGCGATAGCCGCTACACCGCGGCAACACTATGTTGCCGACCGGAGTCGTGAAGCCCTGATCTCCGGACACAGCCTGCCAACCCAGGCAGCTTTACAACGCTTGCTAAATTTACTGCCACCACTCAATCCCGGCAGCGCCATTTTGCACGTCGGTGGGGGCAGTGGCTATGTCGCAGCCGTGCTGGCGAAGCTGGTGCGCCGGGTTTATGTGGTCGAACGCGACCAACAGCGGCTTGATCAGGCGGCACAACGACTGGCTGCTGATGGCCAGGAAAATATTGAACTGATCCATGCCGATGCCAATAGTGCTTTTAGTGTGCGTGAACCCTGCCAGCTGATACTCTGTACCTGCCAGCTAACGGAACTGCAGTATCTGGAGCCCTGGTTAACAGAACACGGTTATTTGGTGCTGCTGGAGCAAGAACAGGCCGCATTTTCCAATCTGGTACTGTATCAAAAGGTCGCCGGCAAACTGGAACGACGGCAAAATCTGGGCTGGATTGATTTTAGCCGCCGTTTGCAGCAGAGCATTATCGATTTAGGACTGGCCGACGAGCAATTACTGCGTGAAGCCAGCCTGGAAGCCAAAAAACAGCATAAACCGCTGCTGCAGGTGCTAACCAAGAAACTTAATTTGGATGAACGCAAACTCTATGCGTCGCTGGCGGCAGAGCGTCAGTTGGCGTTGCAGGATTTTGACGAGCTGGTAAAGCTGCTCGACTGCCAGTTGTTCAACCAGTTCTCCCATACATACCTCGACAGTCAGCATGTGTTACCTGTTGCCTATCAACAGCAGCAGCTGTTACTGGCCACTGATAATCCTGATATTCAACTGGACGAGTTGTCGGGAATGAATGGCAGCGGTGGCATCCGCTGTGTATTAGTCACGCCAACCGACTTCAAACGTCTTTGGTCACATCTGGATGTCGCTCAGCGCAGCAATTTTGCCCGACCGGCCACTAACCCTGAACCGGCCGAGAACCGCGAAGCCAATGCCGATACGGTAAATCCTTATCTGGTTGCCTTGTATGAAGCCATTCTGCTGGAGGCAGTTAGCGAAAATGCCAGCGATATCCATCTGGAGTTTTATAATAATGCCGCCAGAGTCCGGCTCAGGGTAGACGGCGATTTACATAACGTACCACATTTTCAGTTTAGCCTGGCGGAGATGGCGGGCCTGGTCAACATCATCAAAATCCGGGCAGAACTCAATATTGCCGAGCGCCGCTTACCCCAGGGCGGACGCTCACAATTAAAACATGGTAATAACACCTACGACCTGAGGATCCAGACTCAGCCAGCATTACATGCCGAACATGTGGTGATCCGGCTGCTAAAACACACCGGCCGCGCTCTGACCATGCAGGAGCTGGGCATGTCGCCCAAGGTCGCCAGCTATTATCATCGCTTACTGAACAACCCGGCCGGTTTAGTGCTGGTCGTAGGGCCAACCGGTTCCGGTAAGTCAACCACACTCTATGCCGGTCTACAGGAGCTGGCTGATGACGGCACCCGTAAAGTGATCACGGTGGAAGACCCTATCGAATATTCGATTGATAATATTCAACAAACCCGTATCCGCAGCGATATTGGCTTTGATTTTCCGGAGGCATTACGGGCCTTTGTACGGGAAGATCCCGATGTGATTCTGGTTGGCGAAATTCGCGACCACCCAACCGCCTTAGAAGCGATCCGCGCATCGCAAACCGGCCATTTGGTGCTATCTACACTGCACTGTAATGATGCGGTGGACGCGCTGCAACGGCTGTATGATTTGAATATTCATCCCAATTCGCTGGCCAGCGAATTACTGGCGGTGATTGCCCAGCGTCTGGCTAAACGCATCTGCCCGCACTGTAAAACAGAAGCCAGCCCGGACCCGGCCATTTTACGTGAAGTCTTTCCGCAAGGTGTACCAGCCAGTTTCCGCTGCTACGAGGGTAAAGGCTGCAGCCATTGTCATGACCGCGGGACCAAAGGGCGTACCGCTGTGGTGGAGTTTATGCAGGTTAATACCGATATTCGCAGCGCCATTTCGCGCCAACCCCCGATCACCGAAATTCGCTGGCAAGCCCTCGATGCCGGCTTGATCACCATGCGGGATAGTGCACTGGATCTGGTAATTAACGGCATTATTCCGCTATCTGAACTACCCAAAATTCTGCCGCAAGATCGGATGGCACCTGAAGCCCGCGGCGGCACCCGGAGAAGCTGATGCATACTACCGCAGATAAACAACGCCTGCCGGCTGAGCAGAGCTTTGCCGAAGAATTACAGCGTTTACAGCACTGGGATCCGGCACCCGTGCCGCCGGGTTGGCAGCTATCGCCGATCGCCGCTGAAAAATTTATCCTCGGCGATCCGGCACTCGGGATCCATAAAAAATTTATTGCCGCCCCCAATGTCGTGACCCGGGTCATAATCTCGCTATGTACCCAACGCGGCTGCTTGTTAATTGGTGAACCCGGTACTGCCAAATCCTGGTTATCAGAATTACTGTGTGCCGCTATATCCGGCGACTCTTCACTGATCGTGCAGGGCGGGGCGGTAAATAGCGTCGATCAGTTGCTCTACAGCTGGAACCAGGCCATTTTGCAACGTGAAGGACCCAGTCTGGCCGCTTTAGTCCCAAGCCCGCTGTACCGGGCGATGCGTGACGGCAAATTTGTGCGCTTTGAGGAGATGTCGCGTTGCCCACAACCACTGCAAGATGCAGTATTGTCGCTGCTATCCGACCGGGTAATTACCATTCCTGAACTCAGCGGCGAGCAGGGCGTGCTGTATGCCAAAAAAGGCTTCAATATTATCGCCACCGCCAACAGTGTCGATGAAGGCTTACATAAAATGAGCGCCGCCCTGAAACGCCGGATGAACTTTGAACATATTAAACCGATCAGCCATATTGACGATGAAATCAGTGTCGTGATGTGGGAAACCGCCAAGCTGAATGCTGCAGCCGGTATCGACATCACGCTCGACCCATTGTTGTTCGAAATGCTGGCGACCATTTTCCATGAACTGCGCAATGGCCAAACACTGGACGGACGCAGCACCGACCGGCTGGCTGCGGCGGCAATGTCGACCGCCGAAGCCGTGGTGGTAGGTCATACGCTTTGCGTACATAGTTACTATTATCAGCAAGGCCAGCTGGAATATGGCCAGTTGCTGCATTTCTTACTGGGTTCGGCCTTAAAAGATAACCCCGAAGATCGACGCCGTTTACTGCACTATTTTGATAGCGAAATCAGTAACAAAGCCGGTAGCCATTGGCAGCAATTGTATCGGCACCGCGAATTAATTTTATAGAAATGTAAATTTTTCTCGTTAACCGCTTGCAGAGCTGCCACTACTGTATTAGTGTATTAATACAGTTATGATGGAGACAAGGATATGCCAGCAGTGATCGAAATTAACGCCTTAAGCCGCAACTTTAGCGGCCGTACCGTCCTGCACCAACTGCAGGCCAATGCCAACGAAGGCGATGTGGTCGCGCTATTGGGCAAAAACGGGGCCGGTAAAACGACCTTACTGGAAACGGTACTTGGTTTTGCAGTGCCGCAGCAGGGTGAGGTGAAGTTATTTGGTACGCCAAGCACCGAAATCGGTGCCAGAGAAAAGCAATTGATTGGCTTTGTACCCCAGCAAGACGAACTGCTGGAGCAACTGACCCCGTACGAGCAACTTGAGTTATTCGCCCGCTTTCAACCGAACTGGGACCCACGGCTGGCAGATCGCCTGAGTAGCAGCTGGGAAATCCCTCTGACGACCCGCATTAGCAAGCTGTCACTCGGGCAGCGACAAAAACTGTCTATCATGCTGGCGCTGTGTCACAAACCCCGGTTACTGATTCTGGATGAACCCGTTGCCAGTCTGGATCCGCTGGCACGGCGGCAGTTCCTGACCGAGCTGGTAAATATTGCCGCCGATCAGCAAACAACGATTATCTTTTCCTCCCATATCGTTACCGATATGGAGCGGGTGGCGAATAAAGTCTGGCTATTAAAAGATCAGCAGTTTTTATGGCAGGGTGAACTGGATGAACTAAAAGAGTCCGTGGTACGGTTGCATCTGAGCACCGAACAAAGCTTGCCGGCATCGCTGCCACCACTGCAGATATTACATCAGCAACAACAGGCATCTCAATACACTGTTACCGTAACCAACTGGCAACCAGAATGGCAGGCCGGCTTAGAACAGCAGCTGGCCGCCAGTATCCGGGTTGAACACCTGAATCTGGAAGAAATTTTTCTGGAGCTGCACCGATGAGCGCCTCGTTTGCCTTGCTTGGCCGCCTGTTATGGCCAAGTATCGTGATCAAAGTTGTTTGGGGCCTGCTAGTACTGCTGCTAATTGCTACTTTGCTCAGCCCTTACCCTAAAGCCATGGTAGTACCTCTGGCTTGCCTGATGTTATTGCTGTTTTGTATTCCGTTGCAGTTTATGACGCTCTGCCGACGTGGCAGCTGGCGCTTACTGCCCAATTTCCGCCGTCATAGCCGGCAGCAGTTGTTACTGGCCGCGGTACTATTCGGTTGTTTAGCCGGCACCCTGCTGGGGTTGGCAGAGCAAAGCTTTATGCTGGGGTTGCAATTAGGCGTACTGGCCTTTGCCAGCTTGATCCTGCCATGTCTGGTGCTGGGCCATTTGCGGCCACTTTGGTTTGGCAGCAGCTTACTGATCCTGATATTGGCCGCTGAGCTACCGCAACAATTGCCCCTGTTTAGCCTGCCATTGCTGTTAACGCTGCTTGGCCTGCTTAATATGTTGCTACTCGCCTGGTTTGCCCTGAATTGGTTAACCCCGGACAAGCGCTATCAGAGCAGCACTGGTGCCCGTACTCCCTGGCTCGCAATGCAGCGCCTGACCCGCCGCGCAGGTTCACTTTCCGGTACCTTATTACTGGGACAGGGCGATAGCTGGCTTTCGCGCAGCTTACGCTATCTGGCTTATTGCTGGTATCTGCCGGCGGCAATGTGGCTTTGGGGTGCCTTATTTGGCAATAACGGCTTGCCCGAAGATCTGCTGCTTCGAGCCTTATATATTTTCTTACCCGCAGTGTTGCTGCTGGAGCAACTGACCCTGATGCTAAAACGCGTCAGACGTGCCTGGTTACAACTGCCGGTCAGCCGGGAGCAACTTTATCCACTGCTGGAACAACAGGCTGCGCACCATATCCTGCTTTGTACCCTGATTTTAGCGCCGCTGGTGCTGCTGTTGGCACCGGATTTGGTCGCTGCCGCCTGCACTTTGCTGCTATGGCCAAGCCTGCTGGCGTGTTCGGTATTACTAAACTGGCGTTTAATCAATCAGCCATTGTGGCAAAGTGGCCTGGTGTTGGTAAGCTTGCAATTTGCCGGTGTCATACTATTGCTGACGCACTGGACCAGCTCCTGGCTGTTACTGTTGAGCACCGCAGGGCTATGGTTGCTGGCAGCTGCATTGCGCCGCCATGTTAAAGCCCAGCTGCAGCAATTGGACTGGGGACAACTTAAGTTAATCAACCCACATGCTATCAGGAGTGGGTTATGAGTAATAAAGCTGCGCTACCTGCCGCTGTGAGTAATTGTGGCCGGCTACTCACCCTTACCCCCCTGGGAAGCTTCGCCTGGGGGGTGATCGGTTTTTTCTGGTTACTAGGCTTTGCCGCTCCCTTTAGTTTTGTGCTGGCAAACTTACTGTTGCTGCCCTATTACTACGGCAGCCTGTTACCAAAAGCCTTATATTTTATGCGCAGTAGTTATGGCCGGTTATTGCTAAGTCAGACTGAACGTCTGGTAGGTCTGACACTGCTGGCGTCAGTGGTTGTTCTGTTACCTATTCCGGGTCTACTTCACGTCACTGGCGAGCAGTTAAACGCAGTTCCGCTATGGCAACTGATACTGATATTGGCCGGCATCCATGCACTAATGCATATTCTGGCGTTATGGTTAACCAAGCAAAAAGTCGAAGCAGGTATGGTGATGCTGGTTGTAACCCTATACATACTGCCGAACGGATTTTTTCTGCTGTTTTTTGACCATCAACAATGGTTTGGTTTCACTTTGGCGATTGCGAGTCTGAGTGTCGTCGCCGTTGTTAGCAAAACTTTATTGGCATCAGGTAAGCTATCAAAGCCTGACTTTAGATTTTGCTGGCCGCAAAGGATAATTCAGCCATCCTTAGCGCTGAGTCTGCACCTGCAACAAAACGGGCACTGGTTCTCCCGGTTCTGTATCTATTGTTGTTATTGTTTTGCATTACCTGTGATCGAAAGCACTGTTTACCTGCTGACTGCTGGTCAGTGGCAATGGCAGCCGGCTGACAGCTGGACGCTCTTTAAGAATATGCTACTAGTTATCCCATTACTGTGTTGGTTACTTCAAATTCGGCACCAATTAACGAACTTAGGTAAAGCCTGGTTATTTTATCCTTTTAGCCGCCAGCAACTGTTTTACTACCTGGAACGCTACTATCTGCAGCAGCTGCTGTTACTGTTGCTACCGCTATGCCTCTTGCTGCTAAGTTGCGGCCTGACTCAGGCGAAGCTGCTGGTTGCCTTATTACTTAGTCTGGCTTTATTACTCAGTTGTACTTACCTGTTATTAGGGGCCCAAACCAAATCAGGCTTTTATTGGGGTTATGGACTTATCTTTGCTTTCTGCATCGAGATCTGGCCTGTATCTATCCAGGCCAACACCCAAAGTTGGCTGTTAGCCGGCTTATTGCTAACGGCACTGTTATTACGCGGCTGGGCAATTAAAAACTGGCAACAACGGGATTTTACCCAAGCCGCCAAAGCAGTGAGGCAGCAGGATGTTTAGTATTAACCCCAATAGTGGCGAACCCATATACCGGCAGCTCACCGAGCAGGTCAAACGTATGGTGGCAGGAGGTCAGTTGCAGCCGGGCGCTGAGCTGCCCTCAGTGCGGGAATTAGCCGCGCAATATGCGATTAACCCGATGACTATCTCCAAAGCCTATAGCCTACTGGAGGCCGAAGGCCTGTTGGAGCGCCAGCGCGGCAAGCCGATGACGATAGCCGCAGCCAGCGCGCCGAGCCAAACCGAAGCCAGCCGCCTGCAGCAACTGTTGCCGCAATTGCAACAACTGGCGCTGGCCGCAGATCAGTTGCAACTTTCAAAAGAAATTGTAATATCCACGTTATCGAACCTACTCGACAGGATGTCAGATGATGCTTAAACACCTCTCACCACTGCTGAAAATCCGTAACTTTTGCCAACGCCACCCATTACGTGTATTGCTTGCGACTATTTTTGCGATTGCAACAGTACATTATGCCCTGCAGCAAGAGGTTGTCTTAACACTGGCAGCATTTAATGGCTTGATCCAAAGCCTGATATTAGGCTTGCAGCCCAAGCCATCAAGCGAGCCCGAATGGGTGGCGGATGTGTTTACCCAGCTAAAGCGTGAGCAAGATGTGCTTCACGTGAAACAACGTCAACTTAAAGTGCAGGAGATTAAAAAGGTGGCGCTGAGCAAGCTGGACGAGCAACAGGCACTACTGGATTTTCCGTTTAATCTTTATCGCGCTGCCGCAATGCGCTTTCCAGCCAAGCAACTTCCTGCGCTAAAAACCTGGTTAGCGGCAGAATTACCGCAGGCAGAGATAATCGACTAACTGGCTAAACCAGCCAGAGCAGCTAACGCTGACCGGAGTGTGATATGCTCTGTGGTGGGGAACAACCAGGCAGAGCAACTATCGCTCTGGTAAACCATAATAACGAGAACCATCTATGTTACTGATCCTAAAATTAGTCGCCGGCATCGTGCTGGGGATGTTAATGGGGCTGTATGCACCACATTGGCTAACACAAATTCTGATCACCTTTAAAGCGCTATTTGGTCAGTTGTTATTTTTCACCATTCCATTACTGATCTTATTCTTTATTACCAGTGGTATCGCCGCCCTGCCGCGCAATTCGGGAAAACTATTGGGCCGCACTCTTGGTCTGGCCTATGTTTCGACTATTGCTGCCGGTGTACTGGCATTTTTGATTGCCGCCCTGGTCATTCCGATGTTGGCACCCGCAGCGGCCGATCTGGCGGGTACCGAAGGCGTCAATCTGGTGCCTTACATCGAAATGAATATCCCGCCGGTGTTTAGTGTGATGACCGCGCTGGCGCTGGCTTTTGTATTTGGTCTTGGCATTGCCAGTACCCGGGCCGTCGCTTTGCAACAATTATCGGATCAGGGTCGCGATATCATTCAGCTATTACTGAGCAAAGTGATTATCCCACTGCTACCGCTGTATATTGCCGGTGTATTCGCACAGATGGCCGCAGCCGGTACGGTTTTCGTCACCCTGAAAACTTTCGGCATAGTGCTGATTCTGGCTATATTATTGCACTGGGCCTGGATTATTACTTTGTTTGTTATTGCCGGTATCAAAGCAGGCAAGTCGCCTTTTACGTTAATTCGCAATATGCTGCCGGCCTACTTTACGGCGCTCGGAACCATGTCCAGTGCGGCAACCATCCCGGTTTCGCTGCAAGCGACCAAAAATAATGGTGTTAAAGACGAAGTAGCAAACTTCTCAGTACCTTTGTGCGCCACTATTCATCTGTCGGGCTCCACCATCACTATCGTCAGCTGTGCTGTTGCCGTCATTATGATGAAGAGCAATCTGGAAATTCCCTCTTTGCTGACGATGATTCCGTTTATCCTGACTTTGGGCGTGGTGATGTTAGCAGCACCTGGCGTGCCTGGTGGCGCGGTCATGTCGGCAGTGGGGTTACTCGGCTCTATGCTGGGCTTTGGTGAAGGCGCTATTGCGCTGATGATAGCGCTTTATATGGCGCAGGATAGCTTCGGTACGGCCTGTAATGTCACCGGTGATGGTGCCATCGCAGTGCTGGTAGATAAGAGTTAAAGTCGTTGCTGGCCAGGGCTCACCCGGTCAGCTCATTTGGCTAAAGAAAAGCTTAAGATGATCGAATCGCCCTGCGTCGCCTGCTGTAAGTTAGACAGTGCCAAAGTCTGCATTGGCTGCTATCGGCATATCAGTGAAATTGTCGACTGGAACCGTCGCTCAGAAGCTGAGCTGGCTGCTATTATGCAGCAGGTGGCGGCACGTAAAGCCGCTTATCAGCAACGAGATATCTCCAATATCACAACCAGCCCAATAACGCAGGCCGAGTGGCAGGCAGCAAAACAAGCTTTAAAGCGTTCACCAGACTAAATCTTACACAAAGCCTGTCCCGACATAAAATTAACCCCACGACTTGGTGGGGTTAATAACAGCGATTACTTTTTAATTTTCACCGGCCGTTGCCAGCCTTCGATATGCCTCTGCTTGGCGCGGGCTACCACCAGCTCGCCATCGGCGGCATCGCGGGTTAACACCGAGCCGGCGCCGACAGTCGCATTCACGCCTACCGTAACCGGTGCGACCAGCGAGCTGTTAGAGCCAATAAAGGCACCATCTTTAATGGTGGTAACAAACTTATTAGCGCCGTCATAGTTACAGGTAATGGTACCAGCACCAACATTCACTTTATCGCCAATCACCGCATCGCCTAAATAAGTAAGATGGTTAGCCTTAGAGCCTTTGCCAAGGGTGGTTTTTTTCATCTCAACAAAGTTGCCAACATGGCTGTCGTCCAGCATTACGCTGTCTGGCCGTAAACGGGCATAAGGGCCGACGGAACAGTCGCTGCCGACCGTCGCTTTTTCTATCATCGAATTGGGTTTAATTTCAGTGTTATCACCAATAGTGCAGTCTTTAAGAATACAGTTGGCACCAATGGTCACGCCTTTACCCAGCACGACTTGGCCTTCAAAAATAACGTTGATATCGATCATCACGTCATTGCCCACTTCAACCGTACCACGCACATCAATGCGCGCCGGATCGCGCAGGTTAGCGCCAGCCAGCATCAGCTCTTCGGCTTTGCGTTGCTGATAGGCGCGCTCTAACGCGGCTAACTGCACGCGGTTATTGGCACCCTCGACTTCCATCGGGTTTTGCGGCTGAGCAGTTGCTATTTCAACACCTTCACTATGCGCCATCGCAATAACATCGGTCAGATAATACTCGCCCTGGGCATTACTATTCGATAACCGGCTCAGCCAGCCTTTTAGCTGTTTACCCGGCAGCGCCATAATGCCGCTGTTTACTTCCTGAATTTTCAGTTGCTCTGGCGAAGCATCTTTTTGCTCGACAATGCCGACTACCTTGCCGTTTTCGCGCACAATACGGCCATAGCCGGTTGGGTTCGGCAGATTGACGGTAAGAATGGCTAAACCGTTAGCCGGTTTTGCTGCCAGCAGTTGCTGCAGTGTTTCCAGCCGGGTTAACGGCACATCGCCATACAGCACTAAGACGGTATCTTCGTCAGCGATATTCGGGATGGCTTGCGACACTGCATGGCCGGTACCCAGCTGTTCGGCCTGCAATACCCAATGCAGCGGCTGCTCGCCCATAGCGGCTTGTAACGCCTCGGCGCCATAGCCGTAAACCAGCTGTGGTTTAGCGGCGCCCAGTGCGCGGGCGGTATCAATCACATGCTGCACCATCGGCCGCTCGGCCACCTTGTGCAACACCTTAGGTAAATCTGATTTCATCCGTGTGCCTTTACCGGCGGCTAAAATGACGACATTTAAACCCATAATAACGATCCTGTTGTGTAAGATGTCGTTATTTTAACAAGGATAGGCTGCGATGTAAGCCAACCCTTAGAAAAAAGGGAGCCTGGTGGCTCCCTTTGCATAGCAGCGATCCTTGGTTAATTGGCGGCGCGGCCGTCACCAATATACTTATCGAAAAAGGCTAACATCTTTTGCCAGCGTTCGACGTTATTTTCCGGCTTGTAAAAGCCATGGCCTTCTTTTTCTTTAACCAGCCACTCAAACGGGTGATTGCGCTTTTCCAGCTCGGCCCGTAAACGCTCGGCATGAATAATAGGCACCCGCTGATCTTCCTTACCGTGGATAATAAATACCGGTGCTTTAAGCTTGTCTAAGTGCTTGATCGGTGACTGGGCATCAAGCCGCTCTTTATCACGGCCAATCGCCATTTCCAGATAGTTAATTCCACTTTTGCGTTGTGGAATATCACCGTCGGTATACATCAGATTCAAATCAAAAACTCCAACAAAACCAACAGTACATTTATATAAATCCGGCTCCCGCACCGCACTCATTAACGCTGCATACCCACCGTAGGAGCCACCATAGGCACATACCCGGCTTTGGTCGACGATGCCCTCTTTGACCAGATGTAACACGCCATCGGTCATGTCGTCGATCATAGTCGTGCCCCAATTCAGATAGCCGGCCTGTAAGAAGCTACGACCAAAACCACCCGAACCGCGGAAGTTAGGTTGTAAAACAGCATAGCCGTGTTGCGCTAAAACCTTAGCATCACTGTCGTAATCCAGGTAGTCGCGAGGACCATGCGGGCCACCATGCGGTAACATAATCAGCGGTAGATTTTTGGCTTCTTTGTTGTTGGGTAAGGTTAGGATGGCGTGAATATCCAGGCCGTCACGACTCTTATAAAAAATCGCCTTGGTTTGCGCCAGCTGCTCAGCTTTAAGCCAGGGGCTGGCATTAAGCAAATAACTTAATTGCTTATTTTTTAGATCATAGATATAAAATTCCACCGGGTGGTTGGCAGAGCGCACCGAAAGTATCGCCAGACTATTGTCACGGGTGCCTGACGTAATGCCTATGCGACGGCCGGGAAAGACTGCACGCAATCCTTGCAAATGCGCACTGAACTCCTGACTTTGTACATCGGCAAAAAATACTTCATCATAAATATCATAATCATAGGCAGCACCTATGACTTCATTAACCAGGCCATTTCGGACACTATAAATTGGCGCAACATCGACTTTAGGATGGTGAGCAATGATTTCTTCCTGACCCGTTTCAGGATTGAAAATGCTGATTGCCTGAGTATCAGTCTGAGTGTCACTTAAACCCAGGATGCGGACATTATCAGCCATAAAACGTAGCGGAATAAAACTGCCATCACGTTGACCATAGCGACGTAAGGTTTGCCACTCGCTACGCTCGTCTTTGCGATACATCATCACCATTTCATTGTCGTTATTCTGATCAACACCAACCGCAATACGTGCTACACCGTTGCCATCAGTGATCATATCCGACGAACGCATCGGCGCCCGTGCGATCTGCCGGGTACGTCCGTTATCGATATTTAGCCGCTTAATTAAGCTAAAAGAACCTACCCGGTTTGGCGTAGCACTGACGATAAGCACAAAGTTATCTTCATCTGGCAGATAGTTAATAACGACCGCCGGATCTTTATCGTTATCCGCCCGATAACCGGTTAACATCCTCGGATTAGAGCCATCAGCATTAACCGCAAAAATCTCGCCTGTTGGTACCGGCGATTACAGTGAGCCAATATCCGTTACCAGATTAATCAAAATCCGTTCAGCATTAGCCCAGTTAATGGCACCAATCGAATCCTTTCCGGTAAAGTGACGAACACTGAGGATTTTATTGGTTTTAATATCGATAACCTGCAGGTAAATATTACCTTCATCGCTGCGCGTGGTTGCAGCCAGATATTTACCGGTTGGCGAGATCTTTATCTCTAGAAACTGAGCCTGTCTGGCGTAATCTTCCAAGGTCAGGGTTTGAGCCGCTACACCAAACTGGCATAGCATAATTAGTGCGGCTATTAGCAGGCGCATGGTGAGTTTTCCTGTGTTGTTATTATCGAATGCGGAGCCGTTTTACTATAAGGAGGTTTACTGCTTGGTACAAGTTGTAACAGGGCCGTTACAAAGAATTTTTTGATATAAAAAAACCACCCGCAGGTGGTTTTTTAAACTCGCAAGACTTATTTCTTCCGCATTTTCTGAATAACGCGCAGCTGGGCAATGGCTTCCGCCAGTTGTGCCGCAGCCTCAGCGTAATTAAAGTCAGCGCTGGCATGCTGCATGGCTTCTTCAGCACGTTTTTGTGCGTCTAAAGCAGCCTGCTCATCTAAGTCTTCGCCACGTACCGCTACATCGGCCAGCACTGTAATGTTGTCGGGTTGTACTTCTAATACACCACCAGCAACATAAATCAGATGCTCTTCGCCAAACTGCTTCACGATACGGACCATGCCAGGTTTCAGGGTGGTCAGTAAAGGGGCGTGAAAGGGTAACACACCCAACTCGCCCTCACTGCCTGTGACCTGCACGGATTCGACAAGGCCGGAGAAGATTTTTTCTTCGGCACTTACTACATCCAGTTGCACTGTCATCGCCATCTCGCTCTCCTAAAGCCCGAACTTACAGTTTCTTCGCTTTTTCGATCGCTTCGTCGATTGAACCAACCATGTAGAAAGCCTGCTCTGGCATATGGTCATATTCACCGGCCAGGATGCCTTTAAAGCCACGGATAGTTTCTTTCAGCGGCACGTACTTACCTGGTGAGCCAGTGAATACTTCAGCAACGAAGAATGGCTGTGACAGGAAGCGCTGAATTTTACGCGCCCGGTATACAGTAGTACGGTCTTCATCAGACAGTTCATCCATACCCAGAATGGCGATAATATCTTTCAGCTCTTTGTAACGCTGCAGTACTGTTTGTACGCCACGCGCCACTTCATAGTGCTCTTTACCGATAACCAGTGGGTCTAACTGACGAGAGGTAGAGTCCAGTGGGTCGATCGCCGGGTAAATACCCAGTGACGCAATGTTACGGCTTAATACAACGGTCGCATCTAAGTGCGAGAACGTCGTTGCCGGTGACGGGTCAGTTAAGTCATCCGCAGGTACGTAAACGGCCTGGATTGACGTGATAGAACCGGTCTTAGTTGAGGTGATACGCTCTTGCAGTACACCCATCTCTTCCGCCAGCGTTGGCTGATAACCTACTGCTGAAGGCATACGGCCTAACAGTGCAGATACTTCAGTACCGGCCAGAGTATAACGGTAGATGTTGTCAACGAAGAACAGAACATCACGGCCTTCATCCCGGAACTTTTCTGCCATGGTTAAGCCGGTTAAGGCTACGCGCAGACGGTTTCCTGGAGGCTCGTTCATCTGACCATACACTAACGATACTTTATCCAGTACGTTAGAGTCTTTCATCTCGTGATAGAAGTCGTTACCTTCACGGGTACGCTCACCTACACCGGCGAATACTGAGTAGCCGCTGTGCTCGATCGCGATGTTCCGGATCAGTTCCATCATGTTTACAGTTTTACCTACACCGGCACCACCGAACAGACCCACTTTACCACCCTTGGCGAACGGACATACCAGGTCGATAACCTTGATACCCGTTTCCAGCAGGGCGTTTGAAGCTGCCTGATCTTCGTAGCTTGGTGCAGCGCGGTGGATTGACCAACGCTCTTCTTCACCGATTGGGCCAGCTTCGTCGATTGGCTCACCCAGAACGTTCATAATACGGCCCAGCGTGGCTTTACCCACCGGAACCTGAATTGCTTTACCAGTATTGGTAACTGAAGTACCACGACGTAAACCGTCAGTAGAACCCAGCGCGATTGCACGCACCGTACCGCCACCCAGCTGCTGCTGAACTTCCAGCACCAGACCTTGCAGGTCACCGTCGGTAACGTTTAACGCGTCATAGATACCAGGTACCGCGTCTTGTGGAAAATCGATATCCACAACGGCGCCAATGATTTGGACGACCTTACCTTGACTCATGATGTTTCCTCAATTTTGCAAAACTCTTTACCTTAGCCTACAGCAGCCGCGCCCGCGACGATTTCACTGAGCTCTTGGGTAATCGCAGCCTGACGTGCCTTGTTGTAAACCAACTTCAGGTCATCCATCAGGTTTCCGGCGTTATCGGTTGCGGCCTTCATCGCCACCATCCGTGCTGCCTGTTCACTGGCAGAATTTTCTACAACGCCTTGGTACACTTGCGATTCAATATAACGAGACAGCAACATATCCAGGATAGGTTTTGGATCCGGCTCGTAAATATAATCCCAGCTGTGCTCACGCTTCGCGAGGTCTGTTTTTGGCAGAGGTAACAGTTGATCGATCACTGGCTCTTGCTTCATGGTGTTAACAAACTTGTTGTACACCAGGAATAAGCGGTCAATCCGGCCTTCGTCAAATGCTTTCAGCATGACCTGTACCGAACCAATCACGTCCGCCAGCCGCGGTACATCACCTGAACCGGCCTGGGCAGCTACTACCTTACCACCAAACCGCTTAAAGAACGCCGCAGCCTTGTTACCAATGATGGCAAACTCGGTATCCACGCCTTTTTCTTTCCAGCTTTTCAGCTCAATAGCAACTTTCTTAAACTCGTTGGTGTTCAGGCCACCGCAAAGACCACGGTCGGTTGAAATAACGATGTAACCAACCCGCTTAACTTCGCGCTCCGCTAAATACGGATGGCGATATTCCAGCGAGCCTTGTGCCACGTTACCGATCACTTTGCGCATACCTTCAGCGTATGGGCGAGTTGCAGCCACGCGGTCCTGCGCTTTGCGCATTTTACTGACCGCAACTTTTTCCATAGCACTGGTGATCTTGCGAGTATTGTTAATACTCCCGATCTTACTTTTTATCTCTTTACCACCGGCCATGACTGTATCTCCGATTTATTCAACGAATGGGGTGGCACAGGCCACCCACATTGCTTACCAGGTCTGCGTTGCCTTGAATTTCTCAATAGCGGCTTTAAACGTAGACTCGATTTGGTCGTTGTAGTTACCGGTTTTGTCGATCTCAGCCATCAGCTCAGCGTGTTCGGCTTTCATAAAGGCAATCAAACCGGCTTCAAAGTCCAGGACTTTAGCCACGTCGACGTCTTTCATAAAACCTTTTTCGATAGCGAAAATAGACACGCCCATCTCAGCAACTGACATCGGGCTGTACTGCAGCTGTTTCATCAGCTCAGTAACCTTCTGACCGTGCTCTAACTGGGCACGGGTTGCATCATCCAGGTCAGAGGCGAACTGCGCGAACGCAGCCAGTTCTGAGTACTGGGCCAGGGCCAGACGGATACCGCCACCCAGCTTTTTGATGATCTTAGTTTGGGCTGCACCACCTACCCGTGATACCGAAATACCGGCGTTAACCGCTGGACGGATACCGGCGTTGAACAAGTCAGTTTCTAAGAAGATCTGACCGTCAGTAATCGAAATTACGTTAGTAGGTACGAACGCAGAAACGTCACCGGCTTGGGTTTCGATAATTGGCAGCGCGGTTAATGAACCGGTTTTACCTGTTACCGCACCTTTGGTGTAGCGCTCTACGTAGTCAGCATTAACGCGTGATGCGCGCTCCAGCAGACGAGAGTGAAGATAGAATACGTCACCTGGGTAAGCTTCACGGCCTGGTGGACGACGTAACAGTAACGAGATCTGACGGTAAGCTACAGCTTGCTTCGACAGGTCATCGTATACGATCAGAGCGTCTTGACCGTTGTCACGGAAGTATTCACCCATGGTACAGCCAGAGTAGGGTGCCAGGAACTGCAGGGCAGCAGCTTCAGACGCTGACGCAACCACAACGATAGTGTGGGCCAGGGCGCCGTGCTCTTCCAGCTTACGTACTACGTTAGCGATGGTAGAAGCCTTTTGACCTACAGCGACATAAACACACTTAACGCCTGTACCTTTCTGGTTGATGATGGCATCGATCGCCAGTGCCGTTTTACCGGTCTGACGGTCACCGATCAACAATTCACGTTGACCACGGCCGATTGGAATCATCGCATCAACCGATTTGTAACCGGTTTGCATTGGCTGGTCTACCGATTGACGGTCGATTACGCCCGGTGCAATCTTTTCTACCGGCTCATAGCCAGCAGCATCGATTGGGCCTTTACCATCAATAGGGGCACCCAGCGTATTTACTACGCGGCCTAACAGACCAGGACCTACTGGAACTTCCAGGATCCGGCCAGTGCTTTTAACTTTAGTGCCTTCCGTCAGATCCGCATACGGACCCATTACTACCGCGCCCACTGAGTTACGTTCTAAGTTCAGTGCGATAGCATAACGGCTGCCAGGAAGCTCAATCATCTCGCCTTGCATACAGTCTGCCAGGCCATTGATGCGAATGATACCGTCAGTTACCTGAACGATGGTACCTTCGTTGCGAGCTTCACTGACCACGTTGAACTGAGCAATACGACTTTTGATCAGTTCAGATATTTCTGTGGAATTCAGTTGCATTCTCTGTTCCCCATTAAGACTGCAGCGCAGTTGCCAGGCGATCCAATTTACCGCGGACCGAGCCATCTATTACCATGTCACCGGCTTTAATCAGCATACCGCCGACGACTTCCGGGTTGACGCTACAGTTCAATTTAACCTTGCGTTGCAAACGTTGCGACAATGCAGCAATCAGCTTGTCCTGTTGAGCGGCGTTCAGCGCTGTAGCAGAAGTTACATCAACAGTAACTTCTTTTTCATACGCGGCTTTGTGTTCAACAAAAGCGGCTAATACTTCCGGCAACGCCAACAAGCGGTGATTTTCAGCCATCACTTTAATCAAGTTCTGGCCCTGCTCATTGAGTTGCTCACCACATACCTGGATAAACAGGTGGGCTTGCTGTTCAGCAATGCCCGTAGTACGAAGCAAGGCTGCAACCTGCTCATGCTTTGCTACTTCCGCAGCAAAACCCAGCATTTGCAGCCAGGCGTCCAAGGCATTTTGCTCAACCGCAAAATCAAAGGCCGCCTTTGCATACGGACGAGCAATATTCGTCAAATCAGACATAGCTCATCCTCTTTACAGTTCTTGTACCAGTTTTTCCAGAATGTCTGCGTGAGCAGTTTCATCAATAGAGCGTTGCAGGATCTTTTCTGCACCGGCTACCGCTAATGCAGCAACTTGTTTGCGTAAATCTTCACGTAAACGGTTGCGCTCAGCTTCAACTTCAGCCTTTGCCTGAGCCAGGATGTGATCACGCTCAGCATTTGCCTTAGCAACTGCTTCGTCGATCATCTTAGCTTCACGCTTTTTCGCTTGCTCAATGATGGCGGCAGCTTGCGCTTTAGCATCTTTCAGCTGATCTTTAGCTTTGTCTTGCGCCAGCGCCAGATCTTTTTCAGCTCTGTCAGTGGCAGCCAGACCGTCGGCAATTTTCTTCTGGCGCGCTTCGATGGCATTCATCAAAGGTGGCCAGACAAACTTCATACAGAACAAGACGAAAACTGCAAAAGCAATCATCTGTCCGATAATAGTCAGAGTCAGATTCACGTCCGCTCCTCCTTAGTTAATTAGTTCTTGGTTTAAGAAAACGTCAGATAATTAACCAACGAACAGGATGTACATTGCGATACCAACAGCGATCATCGAGATAGCATCGATCAGACCTGCCAGGATGAACATTTTAACTTGCAGAGAAGGTGCCAACTCTGGTTGACGGGCACATGATTCCAGGAACTTACCGCCCATGTTGGCGAAGCCCAGTGCAGTACCGATAGCACCAAAACCGATTAACAGGGCTACGGCGATCAGTTTTACCGCTTCTACCACTGCTTCTGGCATAGTTAAGATATTTTCCATTTTTTTACTCCGATAGTTAAAGTTAAGTTAAAGATAAAGGTAAAAATTAATGATTGTCTGCACTGGCCATGCTCAGGTAAACAATGGTCAGCATCATAAACACGAAGGCCTGCAGCACGATAACCAGAATATGGAATACCGCCCAGATAAAGTGCAGAGGCAACTGTAACAAGCCAATAATACCGATCAGGATAAAGATCATCTCACCGGCATAGAGGTTTCCGTACAAACGCAGTGCCAGCGAAAACGGCTTAGTAATCAGCGCCAGCACTTCCAATAACAGGTTGAACGGCACAAGCAGGGCTTGTACAAACACATTTTTGGTGTGGAACGGGTGCAGCGTCAGCTCTTTAATAAAGCCGATAACGCCTTTGATTTTAATTGAATACCCGATCATCAATACAAAGACACCCAGCGCCAGTGCGGCAGTGGTATTGATATCAGTGGTCGGTACGATCTTCATGTAAACATCATGCGAGTCCATACCAAAGAAGGTTGCGCCAATCCAACCGGCAAGGGCAGGCAGCACATCTACCGGTACCAGATCCATCAGGTTCATCAGGAATACCCAAACGAAAATGGTCAGTGCCAGTGGTGCAATCAGCTTGCTACGGCCATGGAAGGTGCTTTTGACGTTGCTTTCAACGAATTCGACCAGCATTTCTACGAAACACTGGAACTTGCCCGGCACAGCCAGCTCATTTTTAGTGGCTTTTACCGCGGCAGTGCGGAACAACCAAAGAAATAACACACCTAAGCCAATAGACCATGCTAAGGAGTCGATGTGTAATACCCAGAACCCAGCCTCACTACATGCTTTGTTAAATGCGACACTGCCATCGACAGTACACATTTTGGCATTTGTTAGGTGGTGCTGAATATGACTTGAAATGCTAGTTTCACCTGCAGCCATGTTTCATCCCAATTATCAATGTTTAAAGAAAATTGCTGTTGTCCATTGTGCCAATAACGTCAGAACAAAGCCGACCATCAGCGGGCCAGCGGCGATATCCTGTTGCATTACGACGACAAAAAGCACTATGGTCAAAATAATTTTCAGCGCATGACCGCGCATCATGGCGGCCTTCGCTTGCTCTGCCGTGCCCTGACCGAAGGTCCAGAAAGCGATTAAGGCAAAGACGAAATTCGGTACTGCGGCAATCAGGCCGCCTTTCAGGGCTGACTTGGCTGCCAGCTCGCCTGAGATCACAGCAAACACCAGGGCCGTTATTACCGCCACCACAACCTGAAAAGCGACTAATTTATAGGCTGAAATTCGAACCTGTCGCGGATTCGGTTGCATTACATCTCCGGTTTCATTTGCTGCCTGAGATCCGAGGCAAAAAACTGCGGCAAGTATACTGAACTGGCCTTGTTTTGCAACAAAAAGCGGCTACAACTGTAGTCCTGTCGCTGATTTGTAAACAGAACGCCACTAGTCGTTTTGCTGGGCTTTCAGTTTCTGCAAAATGCCGTCCAGTTCATCCAGACTGTTATAGCTGATCAGTAAACTGCCTTTACCTTTCTTGTTGTAATCAATTTGTACCGGTGCCGCAAAATGTTCACTCAGTTTCAGCTCCAGTGCGGCAACATCCGGATCCTTTTCACGCGGCGTTTTCGCCGGTGCCGGCTCCAGAATACGGCGCACCAGATTTTCGGTATCGCGCACTGTCAGCTGCTTTGCTGCCACCAGTCTGGCAGCATCAGACTGGGCGTCACCGTCCAGCGCTAACAGCGCGCGGGCATGCCCCATCTCGATATCGCCATGCTCCAGCAGTAGTTTCACATCGTCGTTTAACTGATTTAACCGTAGCAGATTACTCACTGCGGCCCGGGATTTACCGACCGCATCAGCGACTTGTTGGTGGGTTAATTCAAATTCGGTCAGCAAGCGCTGCAGCGCCACAGCTTCTTCCATGGCGTTCAGATCTTCACGCTGGATATTTTCAATCAGCGCTATGGCGACTGCGGCTTCATCCGGCACATCCTTGATCAGACAAGGAACCTCGGCCAGTTGCGCCAGCTGCGATGCCCGCCAGCGGCGTTCACCGGCAATAATTTCATAGCGGTTTTCAGCCAGGGGCCGCACCACTATCGGTTGGATCACACCCTGGGCTTTAATTGAATTGGCCAGATCTTCCAGCGCATCCTGCGACATATCTTTGCGAGGCTGATATTTACCGGGCTGTAAAAACTCAACCGGGATCTTTTGAAGCTCCGAATGTTCGCGGGCAGGGGCGGCAGCGGCAGGTTTACTGGCAGTCAGCAGCGCATCAAGTCCACGACCTAAACCACGTTTTTTCAAAGACATGCGATTAAATAATCCTTATATGCTGTTACTGAGCGACCGCACCGGCAACAGGCTTTTTCTTTTCGGAACGACGCAGAATTTCACCGGCCAGTGCCAGATATGCCTTGGCACCGGTAGAGCTTTTATCGTAATACATCACCGGCGCGCCAAAACTGGGCGCCTCGGCCAGCCGCACATTACGCGGGATCACCGCGCGGTAGACTTTGTCACCAAAATGCTGTTTTAACTGCTCGGAAACATCATTGGCCAGCCGGTTGCGCGGATCGTACATGGTGCGCAGTATGCCTTCGATTTTCAGTTCCGGATTAACCACTGAAGCCAGTTTGTTGATGGTATCGACCAGCGCCGTTAAGCCTTCCAGTGCAAAGTATTCGCATTGCATCGGCACTAACACACTGTCAGCGGCTGACATTGCATTCACGGTTAACATATTCAGCGAGGGCGGACAGTCGATAAAAATATAGTCGTAACTGTTTTTGTAAGCTTTCAGAGCGTTACGCAAACGTAATTCGCGGGCAAACACATCCATTAGCCGGACTTCAGCCGCAGTGACATCGGAGTTAGCGCCAACCAGGTGATAGCCACCGCTGGTGTCTTTTACCACGACTTCCGCCAGCGGTTTTTCATCAATCAGTAATTCATAAGCGGTGGCAGCCAATTCGTATTTATCAACACCACTGCCCATGGTGGCGTTACCCTGCGGATCCAGATCGATCAATAACACCCGGCGCTTGGTGGCCGCCATTGAGGCAGCCAGATTCACCGCAGTGGTTGTTTTACCCACTCCACCTTTTTGGTTTGCGATTGCGATGACTTTGCCCACGGCTTCCCTCTTGCTGTTCAGACTTTGCTTGCTAGGCTTTGCTCAGCACCACCAGATGCCGCTGCGCATCCAGTTGCGGTACCTGCAACGGATGGATGGCGTCTACTTTAACAAAATCCGGCAAAGCTGCAATTTCTTCTTGCACCGCTGCCCCTTTCATGGCGAAAAAGCGGCCGTCTGGTGCTGGTAAATGCCGGCACCAATTCAGCATATCATTCAAAGAGGCAAAAGCCCGGCTGATCACACCATCATAACCCTGCAGCGGGTGATGATCTTCAACCCGGCTTTGCAGCGGGTGGATATTTTGCAGCTGTAACTGCATTTTCACCTGATTTAAAAATCGGATCCGCTTACCCAGACTATCCAGCAAGGTAAACTGCTTTTCCGGGTAGTAGATCGCCAATAACACGCCGGGTAACCCCGGCCCGGTACCGACATCGATAAAATGCTGGCCAGTCAGATATGGGGCTACTACCAGACTATCCAGCACATGTTTGATCAGCATCTCTTCCGGATCCCGGACTGATGTCAGGTTATAGGCGCTATTCCACTTATCTAATAGGGCAACGTACTGAATACATTGCGCTAACTGTGTCTCTGATAAGGTTAAATCACTTTGCGCGACCAGGGTGCGCAACCTAGATAACAACTCAGCCATAGATCCTTAATTCCGCTTAAGCGGTTTTACGCAGTAAACCCTGCTTTTTCAGATAAACCAGTAATAACGAAATCGCCGCCGGGGTAATACCGGAGATCCGTGATGCTTGCCCTACCGTTTCCGGCTGGGTTTGATTTAATTTGGTGACCACTTCGTTTGATAACCCTTTTACCTGGCTGTAATCAAACTTAGCCGGTAGCCGGGTTTCTTCATTACGCTGTTGTTTGGCGATCTCATCCTGTTGCCGGTTGATATAGCCTTCGTACTTGATCTGGATCTCAACCTGCTCTGCCGCTACCGGATCCGCCAGTACCGGGCCTAAGCTATCAATGGCCAGTAGCTGCTGATAAGTGACTTCCGGGCGACGGATCAATTCTTCCAGGCTGGCTTCTCGCGTCAGAGGTGTTTTCAGTAACGTATTCACCTCTGCTAAGGCTGGATGCTGCGGATGGATCCAACTTTGCCGTAAGCGCTGCCGCTCCAGTTCGATCTGTTCCATTTTCTGGTTAAAGGCTGCCCAGCGGATATCATCAACCAAGCCCAGTTCGCGGCCCTTGGCAGTTAAGCGGGCATCGGCATTATCTTCACGTAACATCAGCCGGTACTCAGCACGGCTGGTAAACATCCGGTACGGTTCTTTGGTACCCAAGGTGGTCAGATCGTCAACTAATACGCCGAGATACGCCTGATCGCGGCTGGGTGACCAACCCTCCTGTTCTTTGGCATAGAGGGCGGCATTAACACCAGCCAGCAGACCCTGCGCGCCAGCTTCTTCATAGCCGGTTGTGCCATTGATCTGGCCGGCAAAGAATAATCCTTTAATAAATTTGGTTTCCAGCGTCGCTTTCAGATCGCGTGGATCAAAGAAGTCATACTCAATGGCATAGCCTGGCCGGGTAATATAGGCATTTTCCATACCCTTGATTGAACGCACGATCGACAGCTGTACATCAAAAGGCAAACTGGTGGAGATACCGTTTGGATACAATTCGTGGGTCGTCAGGCCCTCTGGCTCGATAAAGATCTGATGTTTATCTTTATCAGCAAAACGCATGACCTTATCTTCAATCGATGGGCAATAACGTGGCCCTATGCCTTCAATGACACCGGTATACATGGGTGAGCGATCCAGATTATCGCGGATCACCTGATGCGTCTGTTCGTTGGTGTAAGTAATAAAACAAGGGATCTGTATCGGATGATCGCTTTGCTTGCCTAAAAATGAGAATACCGGAGTAGGGGTATCACCAGGTTGTGCCTGCATCACGGAAAAATCCACGGAACGGGCGTCAATTCTGGGTGGGGTACCGGTTTTCAGGCGATCTACCCGAAATGGCAGTTCACGTAAACGTCTGGCCAGGGCGATCGACGGTGGATCACCGGCACGGCCACCGGCAAACTGCTCTAAACCAATATGGATCTGACCACCTAAAAAGGTGCCGACTGTCAGTACTACTGACTTGGCTTCAAAGCGTAAACCCATTTGGGTGACCACGCCTTTGACCTGATCCTGTTCTACGATCAGATCATCACAGGCTTGCTGGAAGATTTTCAGATTGGGCTGGTTTTCCAGCATTTGACGAATTGCAGCACGGTATAACTGGCGATCAGCCTGGGCACGGGTGGCTCTGACTGCCGGGCCTTTTGAGCTGTTCAGGGTACGAAACTGGATCCCGCCTTTATCTGCTGCAATGGCCATAGCGCCACCTAAGGCATCAATCTCTTTTACAAGATGGCCTTTACCAATACCGCCAATGGCCGGATTACAGGACATCTGACCCAGGGTTTCAATATTGTGTGTCAGCAATAAGGTAGACAAACCGGTGCGAGCTGCAGCCAGCGCGGCTTCAGTACCTGCATGGCCACCGCCAACGACGATCACATCGAAAGATTCCTGATAGAGCATGCTTGCCTCGATCTGTTACCAATAAAAAATAGGGCACATATTGTAGCCTGATCCGCATCGGAGTGAAATGGCTAAAACCGGATCGGGATCCCGATTAATATATATAGGATCTTTTTAGATCTTTTCTGTTATTACTCTTATTAGCTAAGGGCTTTGCGGTGGATAAGGCTTTTTTTATAAAAAGGATCAGTAGCTTATTAAGGATCAGATCCTGTGATCAAGCTTGGATCTGATCGGATCTAACCCTTGGATAAGATCCTTACTTATCCACATAGTCGCTTTTAAATAAAGTTATATTTTGGATAAATACAGCTTGTTAGGCAGTAAACAGCACGGTTATCAACAGGTGGCTAGCGAATTGGTATTCTTTGTGGGTAATTTGAGGATAACAGGATCATAAGATCGGCAAAGCCAGGGCTGATAGGGTTTTGCCGGATCCTAAGTTGGGATCGTCAGGCGTTTTCTGCGCCTGTGGATCCGGATAAGCTGTTGATAAATTGTGGAAGCCAGACCAAGGCTTGATCTTCTGGTAGCTCTGGATCCTGAGCATCAATATCCAGCCCAGGTAACAGACAACGTGCGCCCTTTAGTTGCAGTAGCGCGGCGATTTTCGCCCCTGCCAGACAAAAAGTATCGTAACTGGAATCACCTAAAGTGATCACAGCATAAGAAAGTGTGGTAAGATCGCCCTGATCTTGTGCTAATTGATCCGCAAAGGGTTGAATATTATCAGGCAGATCTCCTGCGCCATAGGTGGATGTAATCACTAACCAGATAGCATGCTGGTTTAGCTGATTGAGTTCGGGTTTCAGATGCGTTGTAACGTCATAGCCCGCTTGTACCAGTGTTTCAGCAACTTGTTCTGCCACATATTCCGCTGCGCCCATTTGGCTGCCGACGAGGATTTCGATCATTTGTGCCTCTTGCCAGTGAAATGATTGGCTATACTACTGGAATAAAATTGAATAACGCTAGCGCTGTTTATTCGATTTCGCGTTTTTACTGCATTGCAGGCATAGTAGAAACGACAATTGCACGACCACTGAGCCTGCGTGTTATTGAGGTTAAAACAAAGTATGTCTGACTCTATGTCATTTTCCCAGCTAATGCTGCCGGAGCCCCTGGTACGTGCTGTCACCGAACTTGGATATGAAACCGCATCGCCAATTCAGGCGGCTGCCATCCCCAAATTATTAGCTGGCGAGGATGTCCTTGGCCAGGCGCAAACCGGTACCGGTAAAACCGCCGCCTTTGCCCTGCCATTATTAGCCCGGTTAGATCCGGCGCAGAATGATCCACAAATTCTGGTACTGGCGCCAACCCGCGAGCTGGCGATCCAAGTCGCCGAAGCCTTTCAGGCTTATGCCCGCTATATGCCAGCTTTTCATGTGTTGCCGTTATACGGTGGCCAGAGCTATACCAATCAGTTGAAATCACTGAAACGTGGTTCTCAGGTGATCGTAGGTACACCAGGCCGGATCCTGGATCACCTGGATCGCGGCACCCTGAAGCTGGATAAGCTACGTGCCATCGTGCTGGATGAAGCCGATGAGATGTTGCGGATGGGCTTTATCGATGATGTGCAAACCATTATGGATGCGACGCCTGCCGGTCGTCAGGTGGCGATGTTCTCCGCGACAATGCCAGCCCCGATCCGCGCTATTGCCCAGAAGCATTTAACCAATGCCGAAGAAATTAAGATCGCCTCGAAAACCAGCACCGTGGAGCGGATTGAACAACGCTTTGTGATGCTGGATGCCAATCAGAAGCTGGATGCCTTAACCCGGCTGCTGGAAGGCGAAGAATATGATGCCAGTATCGTCTTTGTGCGTACCAAAAGCGCTACCGAAGAAATTGCTGAGAAACTGGGTGCCCGCGGTTATGCGGTAGCCTGTTTAAATGGTGATATGAATCAGGCACACCGTGAGCAAACCATCCGTCGCATGAAAGCCGGTCAGCTGGATATTATCGTCGCTACTGACGTTGCCGCCCGTGGCTTAGATGTAGAGCGTATCAGCCTGGTAGTGAACTACGATATTCCTTATGACAGCGAAGCCTATGTACACCGTATCGGCCGTACCGGCCGTGCTGGCCGTGAAGGTAAGGCGATTTTGTTTGTGTCGCCACGCGAGCGTCGTTTACTGCGCACTATTGAATATGCAACCAAGCAGCCGATCGAGCAAATGAACCTGCCAACTGGTCAGGTGATTGAGCAAAAACGGATTGAAAGCTTCCGTGCCCAACTGGCGCAAACCATTGAAACCCAGAATCTGAGTTTCTTTGTTGATTTAATTAACGACTGGCGTGACAAGCTGGAAACCACTGATGCTGATATGGCGGCCGCACTGTTATATCTGGCACAGAAAGATCAGCCGTTAAATGTGGCTAAACAGTTCCCGGAATTACGTCAGCCGCATGCCCGCGCTGAACGCAATGATCGTGGCAGTGAGCGCCGTGATCGTCCGGAGCGTAGCTTTGGCGACCGTCCGGCCGGTGATCGGCCAGAGCGCGGTCCGCGTCAGCGTCGCGAGCTGCAGGGTGATTACAACACTTACCGCATTGAAGTAGGAAAAGAGCACGGTGTGCGCGCCGGTGATATCGTGGGTGCTATCGCCAACGAAGCCAATATTGATAGCCAGTTTATCGGTAATATCAAATTGTTTGACCATTTCAGTACTGTTGAGCTGCCGGCGAATATCCCGAATGAGATTTTCCAGCATCTGAAAAAGGTGTATGTGCGTAAGCAAAAACTGAATATTACCGTCGATACCGGTGCTGCACCGGCTGGTGAACGCCGTTCCGGCCCTGGCCCGCGTCCGGGTGCCGCGCCACGGGCTCCACGCAAACCGCGTGAATAATCCCTTTGCGATAACTTAATTGCTTAAGCCCCGCCTGCCGGGGCTTTTTTCTGCCTGTTGTAGGTTATCGCGTCTTTAAATTTTTGTCCGATCACCTTATATCTGCGTTATCACCTGTTGCGGAGACTGCCGATGATTATTGCCTGCCCCCATTGCCATGCGCTCAACCGCTTACCTGCCGATCGCCCGCTGCAGGATGGCCGTTGTGGTAAATGTAAAAACGCCTTGTTCAGCGGCCAGCCGCTGGAACTGACGGCAGCGAATTTTGCCGCCCATGCTGAAAAGTCTGAGCTGCCGTTGGTGCTGGATTTCTGGGCCAGCTGGTGTGGTCCGTGCCGCAGTTTTGCGCCGGTATTTGCTGCTGCCGCCGCAGAGTTGGAGCCGCGCTTTCGTTTCGCCAAGGTCGATACCGAACAACAGCAAAGTCTGGCAGCGCGCTTTGCCATTCGTTCGATCCCGACCATTATGCTGATCCACCAGGGGAAGGTGCTGGCACAGCAAGCCGGTGCTTTACCTAAGGCGCAATTCTATCAATGGCTACAGCGTTACAGTTGAAAGTAAGTGGCCACTTACTACCGGCGTTGGCCGGATCACTTGATCTGCGTCTTGTCGCGGCGTAAGGTAAGGCCAGCCTCTAAACCTGGGAGAGAATGATGAGTAACACCCGTTTTAGTCTGAGTAGTCCGGATCTGCAAGAAGGCCATTTTATGGCAAAAGATCAGGAATTTGATGGTTTTGGTTGTAACGGTGCCAATATTTCGCCGGCATTGAACTGGCAGAATGCACCTGAAGGTACCAAGAGTTTTGCGGTAACGGTGTTTGATCCGGATGCGCCGACCTGTTCGGGTTTTTGGCATTGGCTGGTTAGCGATATTCCGGCGGCCGCTACCGGTTTGCCGCGCGGTGCCGGTAAAGGCAGCTTACCGCCGGGTAGCCGCAGTTTTACCAACGATTATGGTAGTAAAGACTTTGGTGGTGCCTGCCCACCGGAAGGTCATGGTATGCACCGCTATCAATTTACGGTCTGGGCCTTACCGGAAGAAACCTTACCCGCCCCGGATGGTGCCAGTGCTGCGGTCGTCGGCTTTATGCTAAATGCGATAGCATTGGCTAAAGCGACCCTTACCGCAACCTATGCCCGTTAATTCGATACCGCACTAAGACTATCGGCGCATAGCCAGCGGATCTTGGATCGCCTAAGCTAAGATCCTGTTTACCAGGATCTTAGCGACTTCCTTTTGCTGCCTTTACGTCTGAAAGTTCTGCTGGCCGGCTTTTTCAGTCAGTTACTCTGTCTCGGAGTGGCACGTTTCGCCTATACCCCCTTACTGCCACTGATGCAGCAACAAAGTATGCTGGATGACGCCAGTGGTGGTTATCTGGCCGCAGTAAATTACCTTGGTTATATGAGCGGTGCCTTACTGGCGGCTAGCCTGAACTCGCTGGCACTAAAAGACCGCCTGTATCGCTTTGGTTTGCTGTTAGCGATTATCAGCACCCTTGGTATGGCGCTGACCGAAAATATCTGGCTCTGGGCATTCTGGCGCTATCTGGCCGGGCTTAGCAGTGCCGGCTCGATGCTGATTGCGTCCGGGTTAATCCTGCACTGGTTACTGCAGCACAAGCTAAGGGCCGAGCTTGGGGTTCATTTTGCCGGGCTGGGGCTGGGGATTGCTCTTGCTGCACTGGCGGTTGAGCTGATGCTCAATCTGGATTTTGACTGGCGGCAGCAGTGGTATTTATTAGCCTTACTCGGTGTCGCGCTGGCTATACCGGCCTGGCGCTGGTTACCGCCGCCGGTTTTAACCAGTACCCACCAGCAACAGACCGCGATGCAGCCTGAGCCTGGCAGTCGCTTTATCCGTCTGATGTTATTCAGTTATTTTGGTGCCGGCTATGGCTATGTCGTCACTGCAACCTTTATTGTTGCTATTGTTGAACGGCTGCCGGGACTCACAGGCAGCGGCAATCTGGCTTTTGTGCTGTTGGGCTTGGCGGCGGCGCCGGCGGTATTAGTATGGGATTTACTGGCCAGAGGTCTCGGTTTTTTGAATGCAATTATTCTGGCGCTGCTATTACAAACCCTTGCTATCGCTTTGCCGCTGACCGTGCCCGGACTTTGGCCCGTACTATTTAGTGCTGCGCTCTTTGGTGCGACCTTTATCGGGGTCGTCAGCTTAGTGCTGACCATGGCCGGGCGGTTATACCCGACCAAGCCCGCGCGGTTAATGGGAAAATTGACGCTGGCCTATGGCTTAGCCCAGGTGATTGCACCGGCCATTACCGGCGTTCTGGCCAAAGCCACGGGTTCCTATCAACCCGGCTTGCTGCTGGCGGCCGGCTTTGTTGCACTGGCCGCACTCTTGCTTTACTGGTTAAAACGCACTGACCAGACCTTAGCGCAGCTGCAGTAGTGGCTTAATGCTATTTACCGTACTATTTTCCGATACAAAAACTGGAAAATATCCGCCCCAGTAAATCATCCGAGCTAAATTCGCCGGTAATTTCATTCAGGTGCTGTTGGCTTAGCCGCAGCTCTTCGGCCAATATTTCGCCAGCGATAAAGCTATGCAGTTGTTCCTGGCCTATTGCCAGATGCTCAGCGGCGCGGTCCAGCGCATCTAAATGACGACGACGGGCCAGAAAGCTGCCTTCGGTACTGGCATCAAAGCCGATACAACGTTTCAGATGTTCACGCAGCGCATCGATACCGGCACCGGTTTTCGCGGATAGCGGATAGACAGGCACGGTGGCCAGTTCGTCCGGTTGCAGACTTTCGCCGGTCAGATCGGCCTTGTTGCGGATCACGGTAATGCCTAAGCCTGGCGGCAGGCGATCGATAAACTCAGGCCAGATAACATGAGGATCGGTATCAGCAGTGGTGGTGCTGTCGACCATAAACAGTACCCGATCCGCCTTGGCAATTTCCTGCCAGGCGCGGGCAATGCCGATTTGCTCTACCTGATCCTCGGTATCACGTAAGCCGGCGGTATCGATAATATGCAGCGGCATACCGTCGATATGAATATGTTCGCGCAGTACATCGCGGGTGGTACCGGCAATCTCGGTAACAATGGCAGCTTCGCGGCCGGCGAGGGCATTCAGTAAGCTGGATTTACCGGCATTCGGTCGCCCGGCGATAACCACTTTCATCCCTTCGCGCAGAATACTGCCCTGAGTGGCTTGTTTTCTGACCTGTGCCAAATCGTCGATAATCTCGGCCAGATCGGCGGCAACCTTGCCGTCAGACAAGAAATCGATTTCTTCATCCGGGAAGTCAATGGCGGCTTCGACATACATCCGCAGGTGAATCACTTTTTCGACCAGCTGATGAATGCGCTTGGAAAACTCACCCTGTAACGATTGCATGGCGCTGCGTGCGGCCTGCTCGCTGCTGGCGTCAATCAGATCGGCTATGGCTTCGGCTTGTGCTAGGTCGAGTTTATCGTTTAAAAATGCGCGTTCTGAAAATTCACCGGGACGGGCAATACGCACATTCGGTTGGGCTAATACTTGCTTTAGCAGCATATCCAAGAGTACTGGCCCACCGTGGCCTTGTAGTTCAAGAACATCTTCGCCGGTAAAAGAGTTTGGGCCAGGAAAGTACAGGGCGATACCTTGATCCAAAATTTGCTTGTTAGCGGCATAAAAGGGCAGGTATTCGGCATAGCGCGCTTTTGGTAGCTTGTGTAGTATGGCGTTTGCCACAGCCTTGGTGGCAGGGCCTGAGATACGAATAATTCCAACACCGGCGCGACCGGGGGCAGTAGCTAAAGCGGCGATGGTATCGGTATTAAACATACTAACCTCAATGTAATAAAAGCTGTTAAGCAAAAAGCCTGCTGCGCGAGGCAAACAGGCTTAGTGGTGGCTATTTATTGACAGTAAATAGCGTATTAGGCTTTACGGGTATGTATGCCGTTCTTTTCCATACCTTTATAGATATACAGCATCTGAGCCAGCGAAATCAGGTTACTGACTAACCAGTACAGTACCAGACCACTTGGGAACCAGAAGAAGAAGATTGAGAACGCCACCGGCATCCACATCATCAGCTTCTGTTGCAGCGGATCTGTTACCTGCATCGGCGTTAGCTTTTGCATCAGGAACATACTGATACCAAAGAGTACCGGCAACACATACAGTGGGTCTTTTGCCGACAGGTCAGTGATCCATAGCATAAAGGGGGCGTGACGTAACTCGACACTCTCGACAAATACCCAGTATAACGCCAGGAAAATCGGCATCTGGATCAGCATCGGTAAGCAACCGCCCATCGGGTTTACTTTTTCTTTGCGATACAGCTCCATCATCGCCGGGCCCATCTTTTGGCGATCATCTTTGTAGCGCGCCTGCAGCTCTTCAATCTTCGGCTTCAGGTTACGCATCTTGGCCATGGACTCGTACTGGATTTTGGTCAGCGGATACATCAGGCCCTTCACAATCAGGGTGATGATAATAATGGCGACACCCCAGTTGCCAACGAAGCCCTGGATAAAGGTCAGTAACCAGAACAGTGGTTGTGAAATAAACCACAGGAAACCGTAATCGACTGTCAGATCCAGACCATTCGCCAGCTGTGCCAGATTATCCTGATCTTTCGGGCCGGCATAGAATACGGCGCTAAGAGTCAGCGTTTGACCCGGATCGATATCCACGGCTTCACCACGGGCACCAATCACGCCCTTATTGCCACCATGCACCAGGCTGTACAGCTGGTTATTGCTATTGGCATCAGGGATCCAGGCAGAAACGAAATAGTGTTCCAGCATGGCGACCCAACCACCCTGCGTACTAATTGCCAGGTTGGTTTTCTGCATATCACTGAAATCATATTTTTTGTAGCGCTCGCTGCTGCTGCCATAGGCGGCGCCGCGGTATATTGGCATAAACATGCTGCTGCTTTCACCGTTATCGATGTTTTGCAGCAGGTGTTGGTAAGGTTGTACCGTTTTCACTTCATTACTGTTGTTCACCAGCAAATATTCTACCCGGACATCATAACGACCAGCGGTAAAAATAAAGCGTTTTTCAATTTGCAGGCCATTGTGGTCCAGATATAAAGGCACCACGAGGGTATCACCGCTTAAGGTAAACTCAGTGGCATCAGTACGATACAGGGCACGGCTACCGCTACGATCCGGACCATCACGGGCGGTTAAACCAGATTGCGCCACATATTCAAAACCACCAAGCTGGCGCATTAACACGTAAGGTTCAGCGCTGCCTTTAGTCAGGGCATATTGTGGTAAGGTCAGGCCAACAATATCGCCACCACGGGTGTCGATTTCCAGCTCCAGCACGTCGGTCCGCACTTTCACCCGACGGGCAGTGGCTTCCGGTTGTGCGGTCTGGCGTGGTCCTTCGTTGCTATCAACAAATAACGATGCTGAACTGCTGTCAGCGGCGGCTTGTTGCTGCTGTTGTACCTGCGGGACAGCCGGTTTAGGGCCATAATCTTTTTGCCATTCCTGCCAGAGGAAAAAACTGACGATTGCCAGGGCAATTATTAGAAAACTGCGTTGTGAATCCATGTGTTAGCTTTTCTCATTATGCTTATCAGGAACGGGATCTTCACCGCCCGGGTGAAGCGGATGGCATTTTAATATGCGTTTACCGGCTAACCAAGCCCCTTTCACGGCACCAAAGCGTTGAATCGCCTCGATCGCATAGTGCGAACAGGTGGGGTGAAAACGACAGCGTGGCCCCAGTAACGGGCTAATCACTAACTGATAGCCACGCACTAAACCCAGCATTAACCAGATGACAAAGCGGTGTATTGGCGAGCGATCTTCTGCCATAGCCGTTCCAGTTGTTTTAGTAATTCATCATTCGGGGTGTTACTGATATCCCCCTTTACCATGAGTACCAGATCAACAGCAGGAAGCTGGTGCTGATGCAAACGAAAGCTATTCCGCACACAACGTTTGATACGGTTGCGCTGTACGGCTAATTTAACACGTTTTTTAGCGATAGTAAGGCCAATTCGCGGCTGCGTTAACTGATTTGGCTTAGCAAGGATGGTAAACAGGGGAGAAGCAACCCGAAATGGGTTCTGGAAGACATTATCAAACTGACTGGGAGTTAACAGTCTTAACTCCCGGCCGAATTTGTAGCTGACCACGCAGCGTTTAACCGCCAGCTTAGGCAGTTAAACGTTTGCGGCCTTTAGCACGACGACGTGCTAATACCTGACGACCATTTTTAGTGGCCATACGGGCACGGAAACCGTGGTTGCGCTTGCGTTTTAACACGCTTGGTTGAAACGTTCTTTTACTCATAATTTCATCCGTCCGGTCGAAATATTTACTAAGGTTACCTGTGTTTTAGCAAATACACCAAAACGCAGCTGACAAAAATGAGCGCGAATTTTAAGTAGTTCGGTGGTGAAAGTCAATGCGATCCTCAGTTAAATATCCGATCTTCGGCTGATAGATCCTTGGCGATCCAAAGTTTTCCACAGGCTGCTGTCGTTAAATAGAACAAATTGTGAGTTACTTTTGTTTTTAACCAGAAATCACAGCTGTCTATGCGATCTATTCTGAAATAGAATAAGGCTAATAAATTTATAAAATACAGTTGTTTAGGTTTGTTTTCTTTTTCTCGCGGCTTTTTTTAAAAAGTCAATATTGCAGTTGTGGATAAGATAGTACGATAATGCGGTTTTGGCGTTTTACACCAGCCTATATCATTAATCATAATTCAGGCTTCAGGAGAGACGGTGTACCAGTCCGTTTGGCAAAATTGTTTGCAGGCATTGCAGGCAGAGCTACCCGCGCAGCACTTTAGTATGTGGATCCGCCCACTACAGGCCGACAGTTCAGCTGATGCGCTGACCCTTTACGCACCCAACCGTTTTGTGCTGGATTGGGTTCGGGAAAAGTACCTGAACCGGATCCTGGAGCTGATCCGCGATTATTGCGGTGATAATGCACCGCGGCTACGCTTCGATGTTGGCAGCAGCAATCAACAGCATAAAGTCACCGCGCCTGGCCCGGCTCTACAGAAAGTAGTAGCCGAAACGCCGGTTGCTGAGCCAGAGGTGCCTGAACCCGCCCCGAAAAGCATAGTGCGCTCTAATGTGCGCACTAACTATACTTTTGCCAACTTCGTTGAAGGTAAGTCGAACCAGCTGGCCCGGGCCGCTGCGTCGCAGGTGGCAGATAATCCCGGTACAGCCTATAACCCGCTGTTTATTTATGGCGGTACTGGTTTGGGTAAGACCCACTTATTACATGCGGTAGGTAACGGTATTCTGGCGAAAAAGCCTGATGCCAAGGTGATCTATATGCATTCTGAGCGCTTTGTGCAGGATATGGTGAAAGCGCTGCAGAATAACGCTATCGAAGAATTTAAGCGTTACTATCGCTCGGTTGATGCCTTACTGATTGACGATATCCAGTTTTTTGCCAATAAAGAGCGCTCGCAGGAAGAATTCTTCCATACCTTTAATGCCCTGCTAGAAGGTAATCAGCAGATCATTCTGACCAGCGATCGTTATCCAAAAGAGATCGACGGGGTGGAAGATCGGCTGAAATCCCGTTTTGGCTGGGGTTTGACGATTGCGATCGAGCCGCCAGAGCTGGAAACCCGGGTCGCGATCCTGATGCGAAAAGCGCAGGAAAACCAGATCCGCTTGCCGGAAGAAGTGGCGTTCTTTGTCGCGAAACGGCTTCGTTCCAATGTTAGGGAATTGGAAGGCGCCTTAAACCGGGTGATAGCCAATGCCAACTTTACCGGCCGGCCCATTACCATCGATTTTGTGCGCGAAGCGCTGCGTGATTTACTGGCGTTACAGGACAAGCTGGTCACCATTGAAAATATTCAGAAAACGGTAGCCGAGTATTATAAAATCCGGGTGGCGGATCTATTATCCAAGCGCCGTTCCCGCTCGGTTGCCCGGCCGCGGCAAATGGCGATGGCGTTGGCGAAAGAGCTGACTAACCACAGCTTACCGGAAATTGGCGATGCCTTTGGTGGCCGTGACCATACTACGGTATTACATGCTTGCCGCAAGATTGAGTCTTTGAAAGAAGAAACTCATGAAATTAAAGAAGATTTCCAAAATTTAATTCGTACTTTGTCCTCTTAACAGGGTGTTGTTATGCAATTTCTGATCAACCGTGACGCTTTACTTAAACCATTACAAATGGTCTCTGGTGCCATTGAGCGGCGGCATAACCTGCCGATCTTATCCAATGTGCTGCTGGACGTTACGGCTGATACTTTGTCGCTGACCGGAACCGATCTGGAAGTCGAGCTGGTGGCCAGCACCGAGCAGCTGCAGATCCAAAGTCCGGGCCGGATTACCGTGCCGGCAAAAAAGCTGCTGGATATTTGTCGCAGCTTACCGGAGCAAAGTGATATTCAGGTCGCGGTACAAGGCGAGAATTGCGTACTGACCAGCGGTAAAAGTAAGTTTACCCTGTCGACCCTTAGTGCTGCCGAATACCCGAATTTAGAGAGCTGGCAAGGTGAGGTTGAGATTAACCTCAGCCGGCAGCAATTGCGCAAGTTATTAGAAGACACCGCGTTCTCGATGGCGAATCAGGACGTACGCTACTATTTAAATGGCTTGTTGTTTGAAGTCGACAACGGCACCCTGACCGCAGTGGCAACCGATGGTCACCGGCTGGCGATGAGCACGCTGGCGTTACCTGCTGTTAGCGGGCAACAGAAGCAAATTATTATCCCACGCAAAGGTGTGTTGGAGATTATGCGCTTGCTGGCCAATGACGAGCAGCAAGTCAGCCTCAGTTTAGGGCAGAATCATATCCGTTTAACCGACAGCAGCTTTAGTTTTAGCAGTAAGCTGATCGATGGCCGCTTCCCGGACTACCGCCGCGTCTTGCCACGTAACAGCACTAAGCTGGTGACAGCACATCGCGCGGTGTTAAAAGATGCCTGTATCCGGGCGTCCATTTTATCGAATGAAAAGTACCGTGGTGTGCGTTTTACGCTCAGTAATCACGAAGTCCAGATCGTTGCCAATAACCCTGAACATGAGCAAGCGGAAGAAGTAATCGAAGTCGAGTATCAGGGCGACACTCTCGAGATTGGCTTTAACGTCGGCTATTTGCTGGATGTATTAAATACTCTGGCGACCGATTTGGTGATCTTGCATCTGAACGATTCTAATTCCAGTGCTCTGATTGAAGGGGTCGGCAACAATGGCGCGGCCTATGTTGTGATGCCGATGCGTCTCTGATTTTTACTCCGTTATGTCGCTGCTATTGCTGCAGGCGCAACAATTTCGCAATTTTGCGGAACTCAGTTTGCAGCCACATCCACAATTTAACCTGTTGGTTGGTGAAAACGGCAGCGGTAAAACCAGCTTGCTGGAAGCGATTTATTATCTGGCACATGGCCGCTCTTTTCGCGCCAGCCGGCATCAGCGCTTAATTCAGCATGATGAGCCGGCCTTTGTGTTGCATGCCAAAGTCAGCAGTGCGGAGCAAGTACATAGTATCGGTATTCAACGAGAGCGGACTGCTGATTTACAGCTGCGCTTAAATGGCTCTGCCCAGTGTCGTCTGGCGGATATTGCTGAGTTGTTGCCGGTGCAGTTATTAACGCCGGACAGTTTTAAGTTGTTTTTTGGCGGACCCAAGGAGCGGCGGCAGTTTTTTGATATGGGTGTGTTCCACGTGGAACAACATTTTTTTGCCGTCTGGCTGCAGTTTAGTCGGGTACTTAAACAACGTAACGCGCTGCTAAAGCAAAGTCGGCAGTATAACCAGCAATTTGAATACTGGGATGCGCAGTTTGTGCAACTGGCCTGGCAACTGCAGGCGCTGCGGCAACATTATATTAGCTTGTTGCAAAATGCTTTTGCGGCATTAACCGATCAGGATAGCTTGCTGTCGACAGTAAGTTTACAGCTTTACGCCGGCTGGCCGGAGAAGCTGAAGACTAGTGCTGAGTTGCAGGAGTTGTTAAGCCAAAGTTTTCAGCAAGATTTGCGGTTGGGTTTTACCCAGTATGGGCCGCAGAAAGCCGATCTGCGACTGCGTAGCGCCGGCCACTCAGTTGAAGAAGTATTATCCCGCGGCCAGCTAAAAGTGTTATTATTTGCGCTTAAAGTTGCCCAAAATAACCTGATCGCAGGGAGTGGGCTAAAGCAGCCGATACTATTGATTGATGATCTGGCGTCGGAACTCGACCCCGGTTCAACAAAAAAGATTTTTGATTTTTTAACTAATATTAATTCACAGGTTTTTATAACTGCAATTAATGCTGACCAGGTGACACCCTTTATTGCTGCCGATTGCCGGCAAGTGTTTCACGTGGAACATGGTCAGATAACCAGCACGGACAGATAACGATGGCCGAAGAGCATAACTACGATTCCTCCAGTATTAAAGTATTAAAAGGTCTGGACGCCGTCCGGAAAAGACCAGGGATGTACATCGGTGACACCGACGATGGTACCGGTTTACACCATATGGTGTTCGAGGTAGTGGATAACTCTATCGACGAAGCCCTGGCTGGCTACTGCACCGATATCTGGGTTACCATCCACAGTGATAACTCGGTCTCGGTACGTGATAACGGCCGTGGCATTCCTACTGATATGCACGAAGAAGGCGTGTCTGCGGCTGAAGTTATTATGACGGTACTGCATGCTGGCGGTAAGTTTGATGACAACTCCTATAAAGTGTCTGGCGGCTTACACGGTGTCGGTGTTTCAGTGGTTAACGCCCTATCGGATGTGTTGGAACTGACTATCCGTCGTAAAGGGCAGGTACACAGCCAGATCTATCATCTGGGTGTACCGCAGGCACCATTAGCCGTAATTGGCGAAACGGAAGGTAGTGGCACGGCAATTCGGTTCTGGCCCAGCCCGACCATCTTTTCTGATATCAATTTCCACTATGACATTCTGGCAAAGCGGTTACGGGAGCTGTCATTCCTGAATTCTGGCGTCAGCATTATTCTGACCGACGAACGCACGGATAAGACGGATCACTTTAAGTACGACGGCGGTATTGAAGCCTTTGTGCAGTACTTAAACCGCAGCAAGACCAGTATTCACCCTAAGGCGTTCTATTTTACTGATCAGCGCGAAGACGGTATTGCGGTTGAAGTGGCGATGCAGTGGAACGATAGCTATCAGGAAAATGTATTCTGTTTTACTAACAATATTCCACAGCGTGACGGTGGTACTCACTTAGCCGGTTTCCGCGGTGCTTTGACACGGGTACTGAATACCTATATCGATCAGGAAGGCTACGCTAAGAAAATGAAGGTGCAGGCCTCGGGCGACGATGCCCGCGAAGGCTTAACCGCAGTAATTAGCGTTAAGGTACCGGATCCAAAATTCAGCTCACAAACCAAAGATAAACTGGTATCCAGTGAAGTGCGCTCGGCAGTAGAAAGCGTGATGGCGGAAAAGCTGAACGAATATCTACTGGAAAACCCGGGTGATGCCAAGATTATCGTAGGTAAAATAGTGGATGCGGCCCGTGCCCGTGAAGCGGCCCGTAAAGCCCGTGAAATGACACGTCGTAAAGGCGCGCTGGATATTGCTGGCTTACCCGGCAAACTGGCCGACTGTCAGGAAAAAGACCCAGCCTTATCTGAACTCTATATCGTCGAGGGTGACTCTGCGGGTGGTTCTGCCAAGCAGGGCCGTAACCGGAAAAACCAGGCCATCCTGCCACTGAAAGGTAAGATCCTGAACGTGGAAAAGGCGCGCTTCGATAAGATGCTATCGTCGCAGGAAGTCGGCACCTTGATTACGGCTTTAGGCTGTGGCATTGGCCGCGAAGAATACAACCCCGATAAAACCCGTTATCACAGTATCGTACTGATGACCGACGCCGATGTCGACGGTTCACACATCCGTACCCTGTTACTGACCTTCTTCTATCGCCAAATGCCCGAACTGATTGAGCGTGGCTATATCTATATTGCGCAGCCACCACTGTATAAAGTTAAAAAAGGCAAGCAAGAGCAATATATCAAAGACGAACCGGCGCTGGTGCAATATCTGACCACGCTGGCACTGGATGAAGCCTCATTACATGTGAACGAGAATGCGCCGGGGATCAGTGGCGAAGCGCTGGAGAAACTGGTGCAGCAGTATCATAAGGTAATGGCGGTCATCGATCGCTTAAGCCGGAAGATCCCGGTTAACCTGTTAACCGAGCTGATCTACGTTACCGGTTTAACTGCCGAACTGATGAAAGACCAAACCGCTGTTGAAGCCTGGGTAAAAACTCTGGCAAAGCGTCTGGATGATAAAGAAGGTGACGGTTCAATTTACAAGTACGCTGTGATTGAAGATCGTGAGCGCCATTTATTCCAGCCGAAGGTGATTATCCGTCAGCATGGTATCGATAACGAATACCTGCTGCATCACGACTTTATTAGCTCACGGGATTACCTGAGTCTGGTTGCACTGGGTGATGAAATTCGTGACCTGATTGAAGAGGGTGGCTATATCCGCCGTGGTGAAAAGGTGAAGCCGGTAGAAACCTTTAAAGACGCCCTGGATTGGTTAATGACCGAGTCCAAGCGTGGTCTCTACATTCAACGCTATAAAGGGCTGGGTGAAATGAACCCGGAACAACTGTGGGAAACCACCATGGATCCGCAAAACCGCCGCATGTTGCAGGTAACCATTGAAGATGCCATTGGCGCCGATCAATTGTTTGCCACCCTGATGGGGGATCATGTTGAACCAAGGCGCGCCTTTATCGAAGAGAATGCGCTGTACGTCGCTAACCTCGACGTCTGATAAAAATTTAACGGGGGCAGCTTTGCTCCCTTAGTCATTTAAAGTGAGTCTGTTGCGCCATGCATAAGTACGATATTAAAACCTTTCAGGGGCTAATTTTAGCCCTGCAGGATTACTGGGCACGCCAGGGCTGCGTTATCGTGCAGCCGCTGGATTTAGAAGTTGGCGCCGGTACTTTCCATCCGATGACCTTTTTACGTTCTCTGGGGCCAGAGCCGACTAACGTCGCTTACGTGCAGCCATGTCGCCGGCCAACTGATGGCCGTTATGGCGAAAATCCCAACCGGCTGCAGCATTACTACCAGTTTCAGGTGATCTTAAAGCCGTCACCAGACAATATTCAGGAGCTGTATCTGGGCTCGCTACGGGAACTGGGGATTGATACCCTGGTACACGATATCCGCTTTGTGGAAGATAACTGGGAATCGCCGACACTGGGTGCCTGGGGCCTGGGTTGGGAAGTGTGGTTAAATGGCATGGAAGTAACCCAGTTTACCTACTTCCAGCAAGTGGGTGGCTTAGAGTGTCGCCCGGTAACCGGCGAAATTACCTATGGCTTAGAGCGCCTGGCGATGTATATCCAAGGTGTGGATTCGATCTATGATCTGGTATGGACCGACGGTCCCTTGGGACGGGTAACCTATGGCGATGTGTTCCATCAGAATGAGGTCGAGCAGTCGACCTACAATTTTGAACATGCCGATGTAGCCGCCTTGTTTACCTACTTCGACCAGTGCGAAAAGGAAAGTCAGTATCTGATTGAACAAGGCCTGGCGTTGCCAGCCTATGAAAAAGTTATGAAAGCCTCGCACGCCTTTAACCTGTTGGATGCCCGTCATGCCATCTCGGTAACTGAGCGTCAGCGCTATATTCTGCGGGTTCGCACCCTGGCCAAGGCCTGTGCTCAGGCTTACTATGATGCCCGCGAAAAACTGGGTTTCCCGCTTTGCAAGAATCAGAGCGCCAAGCAGTCGGAGGCGAACTAATGCGTTCACAAGATTTTCTGGTTGAAATTGGTACCGAAGAATTACCACCAAAATCGCTAACCACTTTGGCACAAGCCTTTGCCGATAATCTGCAAGCCGAATTAGCCAAGCTGGAACTCAGCCATGCTGAAATTAGCTGGTATGCGGCGCCACGCCGCTTAGCAGTGCGGATTAATCAGTTAGCCGCAGCCCAGGCCGATAAAGTGGTAGAAAAGCGCGGGCCAGCACTTAGCGCGGCCTTTGATGCCAATGGTAATCCGACTAAGGCCGCTGAAGGTTGGGCCGCGGGTTGTGGCATTACGGTGGCGCAGGCTGAGCGTTTAGAAACCGATAAGGGTGCCTGGCTATTATGCCGGCAACAGCAACAAGGGCAGGCGACGGTCAGCTTGCTGCCGGAGATGGTCAGCACAGCCTTAGCCAAACTACCTATTGCCAAGCCGATGCGCTGGGGTAGCTCAGATGCCGAATTTATCCGGCCGGTACATACCATTATTATGCTGTATGGTGAGCAGGTAGTGCCTGCTACTATTCTTGGCCGGCAGAGTGGCAACCAGACCTATGGCCATCGTTTTCATGCGCCGGCGCTGGTCAGTATCAAAGATGCCGATGCCTATCTGCCGACGCTGGAACACGCCTTTGTAGTGGCTGATTTCGCTAAGCGCAAAGCCTATATCGCGGAGCAGGTACAAGCGACCGCTCAGCAGTTACAAGCACAGCCGCAATGGGATGACGCTCTGCTGGAAGAAGTCACGGCGCTGGTCGAATGGCCGGTGATACTGGTAGGCAGCTTTGAAGAAAGCTTCCTGCAGGTGCCGGCTGAGCCGCTGATCTCCACGATGAAGGATAATCAGAAGTACTTCCCGCTGCGGGATAGTCAGGGCAAGTTACTGAACAAGTTTATCTTTGTGGCCAATATCAGCAGCAAGGATCCACAGCAAATTATCTCCGGAAATGAGAAGGTGGTACGGCCGCGGTTATCAGATGCGCAGTTCTTCTTTAATACAGACCGCAAGGTCAAACTCGCTGAGCGGTTAGACAGTTTAAAGACGGTACTGTTTCAGCAGCAGCTGGGTACGTTGTTTGAAAAATCGGAACGAATCAGCCAGGTAGCCGGCTTTATTGCCGCTAAAATTGGTGCCGATCAGGCCGCTGCTGCCCGTGCCGGCTTATTATCGAAAGCCGATCTGATGACCAATATGGTCGGCGAATTCCCGGAAGTGCAAGGTATTATGGGTATGCACTATGCCCGGCTTGATGGCGAAGCGGAAGCAGTAGCCTTGGCGCTGAACGAGCAATATATGCCGCGTTTTGCCGGTGACCAGTTACCCAGCCGTCTGGAAGGGGCGGCGGTAGCTATCGCGGATAAGCTGGACTCACTGGTCGGTATTTTCGGCATTGGCCAGATCCCGAAAGGTGACAAGGACCCATTTGCGCTGCGTCGTGCTGCTATCGGTGCCTTACGGATCATGGTGGAGCAACAGCTACCCTTGGATTTAACCAACCTGATTGCCGTGAGTCAGCAAAGCTTTGGCAGTAAACTGACCAACCCGCAGGTAGCCAGCGAAGTATTGGACTTTATGCTGGGCCGCTTCCGCGCCTGGTATCAGGACGAAGGCTATAGCGTAGATGTGATTCAGGCAGTACTGGCGCGCCGGCCAACCAATCCGGCAGACTTTGATCGCCGGGTTAAAGCCGTGGCCGAGTTCCGGCAGTTAGAAGCAGCTACCGCTTTAGCTGCTGCCAATAAGCGGGTGGCAAATATTCTGGCCAAGGTTGAGGGCGAGATGGCCAATACGGTTAATCCGGCGCTGTTGCAGGAAGCGGCAGAGCTGGCGCTGTATCAGGCTCTGACTGCGGAGCAGGCATATCAAGCCGGGGTGAGTGATTATAGCCAGGGTTTAACTCATCTGGCAGCGCTACGTGAGGTTATCGATGCCTTCTTTGAACAGGTGATGGTAAACGCCGAGGATGCAGCAGTGCGGGCTAACCGTCAGGCGCTGTTAAAACAATTACGGGAACTGTTTTTACAGGTTGCCGATATCTCTGTGCTGCAGTAACAGCTTAGCAAACAAAATAGCCGGATCATGCCGGCTATTTTTTTGCCTGCAATACCATCTCAGGCAAGCAACTGATGATGTCCGGCTGGCCTAGTTGGCTGGCGCCGTAATATCGCTGATAGTGACTTTCCGCTCTGGTAGTCTTTCATAGGGTTGCAGCATCGCAACGACCCGCTGCGCATTGTTATTGCGGGCAAAGGTCAGGAGCTGTTGCTTATTACACATTACTTTATCAACGGCGCTTTGTTTGCTGATCCGATACTCGCGTAGCGTATTAAACAGCTTGCCGGGCTGATCGTTTCTGGTATGGGTGCACACCTCAACCAGTGCAGTATGCAAGTAACTACCTTCTTTAATAAAACGGGAATCAGCAGCAGCGGGAGCAGCGGGAACAGCGAGAAGCGCTGCAGCTAAGATAGTAGTCAGAGTAAGATAACGTTTCATAATATCAATCCTTTTGATGGTGGCGGCATAATTGCTGCCACCACCAGTGTAGAAGCTTTACTGCCGGATGAAATTGCAGTTGGGGTCAACCGCAATGGCTTGTGGTAATGGGTTAAAGATGGCTAAAACAATCCTGAAAGGTCGGAACCGTCCAGTAGCCGGGCGTTGGGATGAATGGTCGCAAAATGCAGTTTAGCGGTTAGGCAGATTGAGCAGGGCGTCAAGTTGTGGTTTACAGCGGCGGGATAGCTTTACCTGTTTGTTGTTAGATAGCATCAGATAGAGACCGGCAGTAGTGACGACCTGCTTAATATGCAGAATATTGACAATAGCAGAGCGATGCACCTGAACAAATAACGGTGGTAGTCTCGCCGTTAACTCCTTTAAGGTATTGCGGATAATGTAATTATCATGCCGGGTATGTAAGCAAAGGTAATTACCGGCCGCTTCAATCAAGATAATTTCCTGCTCCTGAAAGATCAATTCACTGCTCCCGGTCTGAAATACCAGCTGTGGCTTAGCCTGACGATTAAACGGACTCTCAGGTCTGAGGAGGGTACTGGCATCCTGCAATACCTGCTCCAGATGCTGTGGCGTGACAGGCTTAGTTAAATAAGCGAAAGCATGATAATGATAGGCGGCACAGGCAAACTGTTCGTAAGCTGTCAGCATGATAAAAAGTGGTGGCGTCAGTGATGAGGTTTTGTTGAACTGACGCAGAATATCAATACCGCTGAGATCTGGCATCACCACATCGAGAAAAATCAGGTCCAGGTGATTCTGGTGCAGGAATTTCAGCGTTTCCCGGCCCGTGGTGGTGGTACCGATCAATAACAAATTAGGAAAGCGCTGTAACAGGATCTTCAGATACTGACTGGTAATAGGTTCATCATCGGCGATTAAAACCCTTAGCGGTTTCATCTGAAAAGTACAGTTTAGATAAGAGTAATAGAGTATAGTCAGCCGCCCCCGAACTGCAAGATAGTGGAGCGGCCTGCAGCAGCTTTATTAAGTCGTCGGCGTAAAGCGCCAGGCTAGAATGGTGCTGGCTTTTTGGCCGTGCTGCATTTTAATTTGCCGCACTTCAGCTACCGCCAGGCGCCGCAATTGTGCCACTACTGCCGGTAAATGTTTTTGCTGCGAAACCAGACTGCTAAACCAGCCAACCTGGCTGGCGAACAGACTGCTGTCTGCGATTAATTTTTTGATAAAGGCGAGTTCGCCACCCTCACACCAGAGCTCATTGGCGGTACCGGCAAAATTACGGCCATGATCGGCCTTACCTAACTTCTGCCATTTCTGCTGATTAGCTGCCGCTGCCTCTGCCGCCGAGGCATAGAACGGCGGGTTACAGACACTGATATCATAGTAATCCCCGGGTTGGATAATACCAAATAGCAGTTCAGTGGCCTTCGGCTGTAACCTGAGTTCGATTAAGCCTTTAAGATTGGCGTTGGCTTTGACAATAGCGCCGGCGACTTTCAGTGCGGTGTTGTCAATATCACTGCCGACAGCACGCCAGCCGAAACTGCGGCTAGCCAGGATCGGATAAATGCAATTCGCACCACATCCCAGGTCCAGCAACCGAAATTGCTTACCCTGCGCTTTAGCCACACCGGTCAGCTCAGCAACCAGATCGGCAGCATAATGCAAATAGTCGGCGCGGCCCGGGATCGGCGGGCAGAGATAACCCGGTGGTAATTGCCAGTATGTCACCTGATAATCGCTGGCCAGAATAGCCGCGTTCAGTGCCTGTACTGCTGCGGCCTGGCTAAAATCAATACTACTGTCACCAGCGGCAGTGGTAATCACAAAAGCCTGTAATGCAGGGTAGTGCCGGCATAGCCGGGTGAAATCATAGCGGCCCTGATGTGGGTTATTGGGGTGTAATGACATGAATTTTCAGGCATGATAAATCAGGAATCGAATCGACAGTGTAACGGAAAAGGACCTTCAGTGATATGTCAAAGCCTCTGAAAATTACCGCACTGCTCCTGCTGCTCTTAGCTGGCGGCTATGGCCTGAGCCAATGTCAGAACCGGGCAACAGCCCCTGTTGTGCCGTCATTAGCAGACTCTCCGTATCGGCCTGCCGCCGATGCCAGAGATGAAAGGGTACTGGCTGCGCCAAAGGTAACGCCGGAGCAGTATGCGGCGTTGCAACAGCAGGTTGTCGCCTGCACACCGCAGTTACAGCAGCGACAACAACAGCATGAGCAGGAGCGGGCACAAAAGCTTACTACAGCCTTGCGCGAGCTGTTGCAGCAGGGGCAGAGCCTGGAACGGCTTTATCAGGAGTTGCAGGCATCTTCTGAACTACAGCCCTATCTGCAATTGCTATTGGATGAGGCTGCACAGCAACAGGCAGCGCAACAGGGTTTTAATGTGCTGGATGATAGCGAAGCCAGTTATGAAACCTTGTTCGGTGATGTAGTTAATCCGCAAGCGGAACCTCAAACTGAAGCCGATTGGCTGCAGCTACTGCATAGCCTGGCAAATAGTAGCCGCTTTTATGATATGGTGCTCCTGAATCATCAGCATCAATGGCAGAGTAGCCGGGTTATATCGCCGGGGCTGGCCTTTGTCAGTAATCTGGATGCGGTACCGTTGTCGCAAGCCCGTCAGCTGGTTGCTAACCTAAACCTGTATCCGACACATATCGCTCATGCTATCCAGCAGCAACTACCGGATGAACTGATCATGCTATTACTGGAGCGCGGGGTAGAGCTGCAGGGCATACCGCTATTCCGGCGTCTGGCTGAGGATAACAAAGCCGTATTTAACCTTGCTGATGCTGCGCTGCTCGCTGGTCGGGCTAACCTGCTGCCGGTACTGGCGCAATATGGTATTGAACCCAGTCAGCTCAATGGCACCGTCAGTGCGTTGGATTATCTGATTTCGGGCCTGACAGCACAGAACCGCAATCGCCAATTAAACCGGCAATGTCAGGACAATTGCTATCAACTCAGCGCAGTACAGGTCCGGCAGCTGCAGCAGCTGGCTAACCAGGGGCATCTGTTGCATCCATTGCCAGCCCTCAGTAGTCCCTATTTACGCCTTACCTGGCTAAATAGCCGGAATGAGCTTGCCAGTGGTCAATGGCTGGAGCCAGCAGCAGAGCAACCAGAGTCAGCGCTGGTATCGGTGCTGCGCCAGCAATTAGCGGTACAGCCGGTCGATGACGCTACGGCTGCTTGCTTGACGGCGCAGCAGCAGCTAAGGCAATCCCGGGCGCTGTGGAGTGACGAGCAGGTAGCGGCCATTCTGCAGCAGTTTCAGCAGCACTATAGCGGTGACGCTTTGTTGGCGGCACTGCATGACTATGAGCCAGCGCTGTTAGTAGCGTTGCAGCACCGGCAACGGCAAAACATTGAGCAAGATATTGCACTCGAGGAGACGGAGCTCTATCTGGAGCTGATGCGGGTCTGGCGCTCGGCGGAGCGGATGCAGCAATTGGTGTTCAGTACACCTTTGTCGCCTTTCCTGACCAGCGAACTGCTAGCCTGGGTGTTACTGCAGCCGGAATATATCAGTATCTGGGACGGGCGAACCTTACCGGTTGCCCCTCTGACCATGGCCTGGTTTAGTTTTGCCAGCACAGAGAACTGGCAACAGCTGGCTGCCGGCCGTTTTGACTTCCGGCTAACCGACCAGTTTGGCATGTCGCTATACCGGCCAGCCTTTGCGCACGAACAGGCGGAGCAGGTAGTGCAATTATTGTTGGAGCAGGGCGTAATGCCGCAACAAAACCGTTTTGGGCCGGATGCGCTGCATTTAGCACTGGACTGGAGTTTCCAGCAGGGGCGCTTGTTCCCACTCTTACCAGAGATCCTGCGTCAGCCGCTACAAATAAAGCCCACACATCTTAGCCGCGCCAAACGTTTACAGCTGTATTACCCAGCGCTCTATACTGAGCTGGTGGCACTGGCGCCGGCACTGCGTGTCTCTGAGGAACATTCAGCTAACTTATTGTTGGCATTAGAGCCTAACTAAGGGCTAAGCTGGTTTCTAAGTTAGTCGCCGGCAGATGTTGTTGTAACCAAAGCCGCAGCGGTTGATATTGCTCTAGCGGAAATTTGTAGCGTACTTGCAGCTGCTGACCGAGTGCAAAATCAATAAAACCATATTGCTGGTCTTGCCACAGTTTGATCTTATCAATATTGCGGATATTCGTCGTATCCATACCAACCCGCAGCTGGCCGCCATCACAACTGAACAGGCGCAGGATATCCTTGCTGTAAACAAAATCCTGACTGGCATAGGTCGCGCTATTGCGCCACATTATCACTTCCAGCGCCAGAAAGAGTGCGACACCAAGCAAGGTATGAAAGCCGGCAAACCAGAATAATACGGCCAACGCTAGTAAAAGCAGGCTTTTTGCCGGCAGCGATGCCTTAATCAGTGGCCATAACATAACAAATCCTCCCTGAAACATACTGCTTAGACTAATGTGAGCTTTCGTATGGGTCAAGAGAGGATTGTAACAAGTTGTTTACCAGATGCTAGTGACTGTCAGTGTCCAGCTCGAACGCTAACTGAATGGTCAGATTGCTGCCGGCGTGATCGGGATGGTAACGCCATTTGGCGACGGCCTGTAACGCCTCGTCGTTAAAAACTGCTCTTGGGTTGGCATCCAGTACTCGCAAATTTTCGACCTTACCCTGTGCATCAATATTAAAACTGAGCTGTACCCAGCCGTTGATCCCTTCTGCTGCGGCCTTAACCGGATAACGCGGGTTAATTCTGACGATGGGGGTTATTTCCGTTTTCGTCTGTGCTGCCGTAGTTTGGCTTTCTGTTACTGCGACAGTGGTTTGAAGTAGTGATGCAGCGCAAAGGAGTGCCAGGGCGCAGCTTAGCGCCGGATATTTTAACAGCGGGCGGCGCTGCTTTAATTGGGTTAGACGTTCGGTCATCGTAGCCAAAGCTCCATAATGTTGAGTAATCAGATTTAAGTTCACTGTGGGTGGTGCCGACTGCATTGCTGCCAGCAGTGTTCTGGCGTAGCAAACTAAAGTGGTGTTGTCTTGTTGTTGCAAAACTCTGGCGTCGCAAGCTAATTCCTGATCGGCGCGGTAACGACGATAAGCCAGCCAACTCAGTGGGTTAAACCAGAACAGCGCAACCAGTATTAAGGCCAGTAGGTTGCACTGTGGGTCCGCACTCTGCCAGTGGGCGCGCTCATGTTGTAAGATCAATTTCCGCTGTTGCCGGTCAAAACGTTGCAGAAAGTTGTCGGGTAAAATCAGTTGTGGTGTTAGTAAGCCAAAAATTGCCGGGCCCAGGGCGCTGTCCGTACGGTAACAGACCAGGGTGCCGCTACGGTAATGGCGGCCGGCATTGAGTTGGCGTTGTAGTCTGAGCTGACTGAGCAGGGCATAGCCAAACACCAGCAAAGTGCCGGTAGCCCAAAGCAGCAACACAACAAAGGTCACAGCATTGGCTTGTGGTACAAAACCAGGCTCGTCGGGTAATATCAGCCAGAATTCAGGCAGCAGATTGGCCGGGCTCTGAGCCGGTAACGCTGGTACCAACGGTAACAGCAGTGCAACAGGTAGCAGTAACCATAGTGAATACAGGGTGCGGGCTCCGTACCACTTGAGCAGTAAGGGGTGTAAGCTCAGCAAGAGCACACTCAGGATACTTAGCCAGATATTGGCTTGCCATAGCCAGTTAATCATTATCCGTTGTCCTTATCCTGCTCCAGGCGGTTAACCAGTTCCTTTAACGCCGCCAAATCGGTTGCTGACACCTGATGCTGTGCGGTAAAGCTGGCAACAAGAGGCGTCAATTGGCCAGAGAACAGCTTCTTAATAAAGCTGCTACTTGCTTGCTGCTGATAGAGACTGCAGTCGATAGCGGGTGAGTAAAGATAGGCTTTGCCCTGCTTTTGATAGCTGAGGGCACCCTTGCTAACCAGGCGGTTAAGTAGGGTTTTAATGGTTTTCTCGTGCCAGTCTTTATGTTGCAACCGGGCAATTACCTCTGCCGCCGTGCTAGGATGTTGCTGCCAGAGTATCTGCATCACCGTCAGTTCGGCATCACTAATCTCAATCATGATTTACCAGAAGATTACATTTGTAGTCTTTAAAAGATTACACATGTAATCAAATTTGGCAAGCTTGCGGCTAAACTATTTTCGATAGCGGGAGTCCGGCGCGCAGCGCGCACCGGAATAGCCTGATTTAGGGTTGTTGCTCTGCCGCCTTGGCCTGCTGCACTAAAGTTCGTACGTCGGCCAGTAAGCGCTGGGCATCGTAGATAATGCCGTCCTTGATGGTATAGCGCACGCCCTTGGTGCGCTCAGGTTGATTGTCGGCATTGAGCCGGTAATGGCCGGTGCCATACAATACTTTAAAATTGGCCAGCGGGTTTTCCGCCACTATCACCAAATCTGCCTTTTTACCAGCCACCACGCTGCCAATTTCCTGATCTAAACCAAGCGCAGTGGCGCCATTTAAGGTTGCAGCCTGTATCACTTCCAGCGCACTAAAGCCTGCTTCACGTAGCAGCTCCAACTCCTGAATATAGGCAAAGCCATAAATTTTATAGATATAGCCAGCGTCGGAGCCAACAGTCACGCGACCGCCATGATTTTTAAAGTCATTTAAAAACTGCATCCAGAGCCGGTAGTTTTCCCGCCACTGAATTTCATGTTCGGTCGTCCAGTCAAACCAGTAGGAACCATGGGCATAGCGGTTAGGTGTAAAAAAGCGCTGCAGTGTCGGCAGGGTATAGTCCTGATGCCATTCCGCATTCCGCTGCGCCGCGGCATCGCGGCTGGCTTCGTAGATGGTCAGGGTGGGGTTGATGGTAAAATCCAGTTGGATCAGCTCATCCCGTACCGCCTGCCATTTGGCAGAGCCCGGCTTCGCCGCCTGTGTCCACAGCTGGCCAGCAGCGGCAAACCTGTCCTGTTCATTCTGATAGTTATAATTAGCCGGATACTGCTGAATCGTCTGGCCGTCAAACAAGGCCTCAGGCAGACCATACCAGTGCTCCATCGACGTCAGGCCCATGCGGGCACTGTGCAGCACATTGGTGCGGTAAACATTCAGCTGGGCATGATGCATCATGGTACCGAGCTGCTGTTGTTTGGCTTCGGCCAGTGCGGCGGCCATAATTTGCGGAGTGGCACCAAAAAACTTAATCCCGGCGGCACCGGCTTTCTTAATATCCTGCACCCATTTTCTGGCCTGGTTTGGGTTAAAAACCGGCTCCGCCAGGCCCTGACCGAAGCCAACATAGGGTACGATCCGTGGCGCGACAATCTGATTGGCGGCCGCCGCCTGCATATGGCGCAAGGTCCAGGCCAGGCCGTTAAAACTGCCCGGCTCGCGAATAGTGGTAATGCCATGCGCTAACCAGAGTTTAAACACATATTCGGCCGGTATTCCGTTGGCAGAGCCGCCGATATGGCCATGCATATCGACAAAACCCGGCAGGATATACATGCCACTGATATCCAATTCCTGATCGCCGGGTTTAGCTTGTGGCCGGCTTTGCGGCAGTACCGGCACCTCCGGATAACCGACAATGGCCACCTGACGAATACGATCCTGCTCAATCACGATATCCACCGGGCCGACCGGTGGCGCCCCTTCGCCGCTAATCAAAATGCCACCGCGCAGGATTAAACGCGGATAGGGGCCGTCACCTTCCGTCCGCGTCGGTGCCGACGGCGTGCGTTCAGGGGTTTGGCTGTAAGCCGTTGGTAAGGATAACGCGAGGCAAAGAATTAGCAGTAGCAGCGGATGCATAGGTAAACCTGTAGTGTAGTTATTGTTTTAATAGGACGATAAACAGGCTAAGCGCAAATTAGAAAAAGTACAATCCAATCCGCCGGCCGGTGCTTAATGCGCGATATACTGCTTGCTAAGTTAGATCAGATAAACTAATTTTCAAACTGATCAGAAATTCTATGGGATTCAACAAGGAAGTGATTGATGAAAAAGCTTATTTTATTGCTGTTAGCTATCTATGGTGGTTGGCAGTTTTACAATAAAAATCAGTCCGTTGATGCATCATTATCGCGACCGTCAGAAATGTCTCAAGTACCCAAACCGCAGATGACTCCTGCTAATGTTCACCGCTCTTCTGAAAGTACAACGCAATTTCGATGTGATGGCCGTCAATACTGTAGTCAAATGACATCACGGGCAGAAGCAGAATTCTTTTTGAAGAATTGTCCGAATACCAAGATGGACGGAGACAGAGATGGTATTCCTTGTGAAAGGGATAGTCGTTGGTAAGGTTAAAATCAAACGCTGATCTTTTTAACCAGGTAGCGGTAGGGTAAGGCTGCGGTATCACTACCGACCAGCTGATGATCCATAAAGCGGCAAAACGCCGGGATATCGCGGGTGGTGGCAGGGTCGTCGGCGATAATCAGCAAGGTTTCACCTGCCTGCATTTTGCGGATCTGCAACCGTACCAGCATCACTGGCTCAGGGCAGCGCAGCCCCAGGGCATCCAGCGTATGATCGGCTTGCTGAAATAAGGTTTCCATAATGGCGACTGCTCCGCGAATTGATAAAAAGGGTAACAAAAAAGGGCCGTAAACGGCCCTATTTTAAGCTATCTGCGCTGTTGCGGCTAGGTTAAGGCCGTTCAAACACCGTGGCAATACCCTGGCCTAAGCCGATACACATGGTCGCCAGGCCAAACTTACCGCCCTTAGCTTCCATCACATTAATCAGTGTGGTGCTGATGCGTGAGCCGGAGCAGCCCAGTGGGTGGCCTAAAGCAATGGCGCCACCGTTCAGGTTCACTTTCTGCTCAGCGACCTCCAGCAGACCCAGGTCTTTCATAACCGGCAAGGCTTGTGCTGCGAAGGCTTCGTTCAGCTCGGCATAATCGATATCGGCAATGCTGATACCGGCGGCCTTTAACGCTTTCTTCGAGGCAGGCACCGGGCCATAACCCATAATCGACGGATCACAACCAGCCACACCCATACCACGGACATAAGCGCGGATCGGTAAACCGAGCGCCTTCGCTTTGTCTTCGCTCATCACCAGCATACCTGAGGCACCATCGGATAAGGCGGATGAGGTGCCGGCAGTCACAGTACCGTTAGCCGGGTCAAATACCGGCCGCAGCTGGCTTAGCGCTTCAACTGTGGTTTCCGGGCGGATCACTTCGTCGTAATCGAACAGGCGCAGTACGCCATCGGCGTCGTGACCTTCGGTCGGAATAATTTCATTTTTAAAGCGGCCCTGCAGGGTGGCTTCGTGCGCCAGGCGATGCGAGCGGGCACCAAACTCATCCTGCTGCTGCCGGCTGATGCCATGCAGCTTGCCCAGTAATTCGGCGGTTAGGCCCATCATACCGGCGGCCTTGGCCACTGAAGTGGCTAAGCCCGGGTGGAAGTCGACGCCATGGTTCATTGGCACATGACCCATATGCTCGACGCCACCAATCAGATAGACCTCACCCATACCGGTTTGGATGGCGCGCACGGCATCATGCAATGCCTGCATTGAAGAGCCGCAGAGGCGGTTTACGGTGACACCCGGTACTGAGTGCGGGATACCCGCCAGTAAAGAAGCATTGCGGGCGATATTAAAGCCTTGTTCCAGCGTTTGCTGCACACAGCCCCAGATCACATCATCAATATCTGCCGGGTTTAAAGCCGGGTTGCGCTCCAGCAGGCTGGCCATCACATGGGCTGACAGCTGTTCAGCGCGAACATTGCGGTACATGCCACCCTTAGAGCGGCCCATCGGGGTACGGATACAATCTACAATAACGGCGTTTTTCATATTCTGCTGCTCCTGCGCTTAAACCGGGAAGAAACGCTGGCCATTAGCGGCCATGGCGCGGGTTTGTTCGGTTACCTGGTAAATCTCGCCCAGGTGGGAGTACTTGTCGGCCAGTGCGACAAAGTTAGCCAGACCCAGGGTATCGACATAACGCAGTGGACCACCACGGAACGGAGGGAAGCCCAGGCCATAAACCAGACCCATATCCGCTTCGGCCGCACTGGCAACAATGCCTTCTTCCAGACAGCGGATCGTTTCATTAATCATGGGTACCATCAGGCGGGCAATAATGTCCTCGGCACTGAAGTCCTGTTTGGCGGCAGCAATACCGGACAGTAAGTTAAGGCTGGCGGCATCAATATCCTTTTTCGGCTTGCCTTTGGCATCTTTGCTGTAAGCATAGAAACCGAGGCCATTTTTCTGACCGTAACGGTTAGCCTGATACATGGCAGCAACAGGATCATTGTCCAGTTTGGCCATCCGGGTTGGGAAGCCGGCTGCCATCACGTCCGTGCAGTGATAAGCGGTATCTAAACCGACGACGTCCAGCAGATACGCCGGGCCCATCGGCCAGCCAAACTGCTTTTCCATCACCTTATCAACCTGAGCGAAGTCGGCGCCGTCTAACACCAGCTTGCTAAAACCAGCGAAATAGGGGAACAGTACCCGGTTGACAAAGAAGCCCGGACAATCGTTAACGACGATCGGTGACTTGCCCATTTTCGCCGCGTAAGCGACGACAGCGGCTACGGTTTCTTCACTGGTGTCTTTACCGCGGATCACCTCTACCAGTGGCATCTTCGGCACCGGGTTAAAGAAGTGCATACCACAGAAATTCTGTGGCCGGCTCAGATTCGCTGCCAGCTGATTGATTGAGATGGTTGAGGTATTTGACGTCAGGATGGCATCATCGGCCAGCAAGGCTTCAACCTCTTTTAATACTGCGCCCTTGATTTTCGGGTTTTCGACCACGGCTTCCACCACGATATCGACGCCTTTGACCTGCTCGTTGCTTAATGTCGGTGTAATAGCAGAGATCACTTTCGCCATACCGACAGCATCCAGCTTGTTACGCTCCACCTGTTTGGCCAGCAGCTTGGTGGCTTCGCCCATCCCCAATTCCAGCGCTTTATCGGCAATGTCTTTCATCACTACCGGTACGCCCTTTAACGCTGACTGGTAGGCAATGCCGCCGCCCATAATGCCGGCACCCAGCACTGCCGCCTTTTTCACGGCCTTGGTGGCAACTTTTGCAGCTTTTTTGGCTTTACCCTTAATCACCTGATCATTCAGGAACAGGCCAATTTGCGCCGTTGCGGCATCGGTTTTTGCCAGTTTGGCAAAGCCGCTGTTTTCCAGTGCGACGGCGGCGTCACGGCCTAAAGTTGCAGCGGCTTCAATAGTCTGCACGGCGACCATGGGTGCCGGGTAGTGTTTACCGGCGGTGGCGAACACCATACCTTTGGCGGTATTGAAGCTCATGGTGGCTTCGGTTTTATTCAGTTTCAGCGGTTGCAGTTTCACCGCACGTTTTTTCTGCCAGTTCAGCTTACCGGCGATGGCATCTTCCAGCATGCTCAGGGCTGCCGCTTCCAGTTTTTCCGGTGCCACCACCGCATCAATTAAGCCTTCTTTCTGTGCTTGCTCTGCGCCGCGCTCTTTGCCGGTGGTGATCCACTCCATCGCATTATCGGCACCGATAATGCGTGGTAAACGCACAGTACCGCCAAAACCTGGCATCAAGCCCAGTTTGACTTCCGGTAAACCGATACGGGTTGTGGTATCCGCCACCCGATAATCACAGGCCAGGGTCCACTCACAACCACCGCCCAGTGCAAAACCCTTAATCGCAACCACCGAAGGCACAGGTAAATCTTCACAGTAATCAAATACATCAGAAGCGGTTTTAATCCAGGGAACCAGTTCGGCTTCCGGACGTTCGAATACAGGTAAGAACTCGGTGATATCGGCGCCGACAATAAAGTTGTCTTTGCCGCTGACAAACAGCACGCCTTTTAATTCAGGATCCGCGTGCAGCTTGGCCAGTGCTGCCTTACAATCGGCCAGCGTCTGTTGATCAAATTTGTTGACCGAACCTTGGGCGTTAAACGTAAACCTGGCAATACCAGGTTTCAGATACTCCACCTGGATGCTGTTACTTTGGTAAATCATAAATATGCTCCTTGGTCGCGTTTGCTATATAGGGTTATTCGCAACTGGTACGATGAGGTTATCCCATCCAGTGTGTCGTGCTTTAATGAAAATATCAATAGTTATTTAAACAGGTGTTTGAATTCCGGATAGGTGCAAAGTCTGAAGGACCCTACCTATTTTATCATCCGATCGTTAGTTAGCATTTTGGAGCCTTGTTGTGAAACGCCTGCTTGTTTTATGTTGTACCCTGCTACCGGGCTGGTTATTGGCCAGCACCGCGGATCTTGCTGTGCTGCAACAGCAGCGCCAGCTGTTTTTACAGGCCGAGCGACAGCTGGGATCGGCGCCGGAACCCCAGATTGAAAGCTGGCTGACCGAATTAAGCGATTATCCGTTACGTCCTTACCTGGAACAGCGCTGGTTGCAGCGACGCCTTAGTGCCCACGATGAGATAGCTGGTTTTTTGCGACAGCATCAGGGTTCGCCGCTGGATTGGCCGTTACGCCGACCCTGGTTGATGAGTTTAGCAAATAGCCAGCAGGCCGAGCGTTTTTTACAGCATTTTCCCGGCTCAAATGATGCAGAACTGAGCTGCATTGCCCTGTTACAACGCCTGAAAGCCGAGCCTGCCGCCAAGACCGCCATCTGGCAGGAAACGACGTCACTCTGGACTGTAGGTAAGTCACAACCTAAAGCCTGTGATCCTTTATTCAGCCAATGGCGTCAGGCTGGGCAATTGCAGCCGGAAATTGTGCTGCGCCGCATCCAGTTAGCCGCAGATGGCGGCGACGTTGGCCTGATCCGCTATCTGAAAACCCTGTTACCGGCCGACCGGCAATATCTGGCTGATCTGTGGCAGCAGGTACGTCAGGACCCGCAGGTGATCAGCCGGCCACGTTTTTTCCCCGGCCGCCACGTAGTGGAGCGCGATATTCTGACCTACGGTTTAAAACGTCTGGTATGGCGCTCGCCTGATTTAGCATTACAAACCTGGCAGCGTTTCACCAGTGACCCTTATTTTACTGCAGCACAGCGGCTGGACGTGCAGCGCCAGTTTGCGATTGCTCTGGCGCACCGCGGCGATAGCCGGGCAACCGATTGGATGCGCAAACTCGCACCGGAGCAATTGGATAGCACCCTGGCGCAGTGGCAGGTTGGGCATGCCCTGCGTGAGCTGGATTGGCCTCGGGTACAGCAGGTGATTGAGAATTTTCCAGCGGAGCTGGCCGCGGATATTAACTGGCGTTACTGGCGGGCCCGGGCGCTGGAAGAGCAGGGTAAGCAGGCTGAAGCCGACAGTATCTTCCGTGAGTTAGCGCAACGGCGGCATTTTTATGGTTTTATGGCCGCAGCCAAGCTGGGGTTGCCGCCCAGTCTGGCGCATAACCCGGTACCCGTGAGTGCAGAGGATTTAACTTTGATCCAACAGCATCCGGCAGTGCAACGGGCCAAGGAATGGCTGGCGCTGGGCCGTTTAACCGAAGCGCGGCGGGAGTGGAATTTCCTGCAGCGCTCTGCCAATGGCCAGCAGAAACTGGCGGCGGCCAAGTTAGCCAATGACATAGAGTGGCATGAAAGGGCCATTTTTACACTGGCCGATGCCGGTTACTGGGATGATGTGGAGCTGCGGTTCCCTCTGGCCTTTAAAGAAGAAATTCAACGCTTTGCCAAGAATGCGCAGGTGGACTCCGGCTGGGCCATGGCCATTGCCCGCCGCGAGAGTTCTTTTATGCCGGATGCGAACTCGCCAGTTGGTGCCCGTGGTCTTATGCAAATTATGCCGGATACGGCCAATTATATTGCCAAAAAGAAAGTACAGGTGAGCCAGCTGTATAACCCGGTCACCAATATTGATTTTGGTACTGACTATCTGAACTACCTGATGCGCCGTAACGACGGCAACCTGATTATGGCCACGGCAGCTTACAATGCCGGCTACAGCCGCGTCAGACAGTGGATCCCGCGTGACCGGGCCGTGCCGGTCGATGTCTGGGTAGAAACCATTCCGTTTCGTGAAACCCGCGAGTATGTGAAGGCGGTAATGGCGTATTATCAGATCTATAATATTCGTTTAAATGAACCGAACGATGTGTTCCTGCCGTTAGTCGCCATGCAGATTGGGAGCACAGCTAAATGATGCTATTATCGGTTTTCCCTTTACAGCAATGCATAAGGTATTTATGAACCCGAATTATCCTCAACTGTATCAGGCGCATGTGCAGGAACTGCAGCAACGGACCCGAAACGTGCTGGCGCGCGAAAATCTGGATGCGCTGGTTATTCATTCTGGCCAGGCCAAGCGTAAGTTTCTGGACGATATGGACTATCCGTTTCAGGTCAATCCGCATTTTAAAGCCTGGTTGCCGGTGGTTGATAATCCGCATTGCTGGTTGTTGGTAGACGGCGTTAATAGGCCGAAACTGATTTTTTACCGGCCAAAGGATTTCTGGCATAAGGTACCGCCGGTACCGACAGATTTCTGGGCGGAATACTTTGATATTCAGCTGCTGGAAAAAGCCAATATGGTAGAAAGTTTGCTGCCGTACGATAAGGCCCGCTTGGCTTATATCGGGGAGTACCTGGAAGTAGCCCGCGCTCTGGGCTTTACCGAAATTAACCCGGAGCCGGTACTAAACTATCTGCATTATCATCGGGCCTATAAAACGGCTTATGAGCTGGCTTCGATGCGCGAAGCAAACCGGCTGGCCGTTGCCGGGCACCGCGCTGCCGCTGATACCTTTTACGCTGGTGGCAGTGAATTTGAGATCCAGCTGGCCTATCTCTCAGCAGTAGGTCAGGGCGAAAATGAAGTGCCTTACGGCAATATCATCGCCCTGAATGAACATGCGGCCATTTTACATTACACCGCGCTGGAGCGTGCTAAGCCGGCGCAGCATAAGTCGTTCTTGATTGATGCCGGCGCGTCCTGTCATGGCTATGCCGCGGATATTACCCGTACCTACAGCTTTAACCGGCAAGATGAATTTGCCGAACTGATTAAGGCGGTGAATACCGTGCATCTGCAGGTGGTTGATACTATTAAACCCGGTATCAAATATACTGAGCTACAGTTGTTGACGCACCGTTTACTGGCGCAGGTGTTACTGGACTTTGACTTTGTGCGTGGCAGTGTCGACAGCCTTGTTGAAACTGCGATTAGCCGGACTTTTTTCCCGCATGGGGTTGGGCACCATTTGGGATTACAGGTGCATGATGTCGGTGGCTTTATGGCCGATGAGCGCGGTACCCATGTTGCCGCACCGGCTGAGCATCCATTTTTACGTTGTACCCGTCTGATTGAGCCGGGAATGGTATTTACCATTGAGCCGGGGCTGTATTTTATCGAGTCGTTGCTGGCCGATCTGCAGGCAACACCAGAGGCAAAACAGCTCAACTGGCAAAAGGTTGACCAATTCCGCACTTACGGTGGTATCCGGATTGAGGACAATATTATTGTCCATCGCGAACGTAATGAGAATATGACCCGCGAGCTGCAGCTGCCATAAGCAGAGGCAAGGGCGCATTAAGGACCCTATGCAATATCGTTCGATAATCCGGATCCTGGGGATGCTGATTGCCATTTTCAGCATCACCATGGTGCCGCCGGCGCTGGTCGCATACTGGTACCAGGATGGTGCCGGCGTGCCCTTTATCCTGTCTTTTATACTCTGCTTGCTCAGTGGTTTTTTAATCTGGTATCCAAACCGGCAATATCGGGCTGAGCTGAAGGTCCGCGACGGCTTCCTGATCGTGGTGTTGTTCTGGATCGTGCTGGGTGCGGTTGGGGGCATCCCGCTGGTATTGGCAGAGCGGCCCAATATGAACCTGGCCTCAGCAATGTTTGAGGCCTTTTCCGGCCTGACGACTACCGGTGCAACGGTATTAACCGGCATTGAACTGCTTCCCAAAGCCATTCTGTACTATCGACAGCAGCTGCAATGGCTGGGTGGTATGGGGATCATCGTATTGGCGGTGGCGATTCTGCCGCTGTTAGGTGTCGGTGGTATGCAGCTGTACCGGGCGGAAACGCCGGGGCCGGTAAAAGACAACAAGATGACGCCGCGGATTGCCGATACCGCCAAACATCTGTGGTATATCTACCTGGCGCTAACGCTGGCTTGTGCGTTGGCATTCTATTTAGCCGGGATGTCCTGGTTTGATGCAATTTGCCATGCCTTTTCAACGGTAGCCATTGGCGGCTTTTCGACCTATGACGCCAGCATTGGTCATTTTGACAGTGGCTTGATTAATACCATCTGTATTGTGTTTCTGCTGATCAGTGCGGTGAACTTTCCGCTGCACTTTGCTGCTATCCGCGGTAAGAGTGTGGCAACCTACTTCCGCGATCCGGAATTTAAAACCTTTCTTGGCATTCAGGCGGCGCTAATTCTGATTTGTTTTCTGGTGTTATTACATACCAGTGTTTATCCGGACGGTCTGACAGCACTGAACCATGCCGCCTTTCAGGCGGTATCGATTTCCACCACTGCCGGTTTTTCAACAGAGGGCTTTGCTGCCTGGCCATTGTTTTTACCGATCTTGCTGATTTTCTCCAGTTTTATCGGCGGCTGTGCCGGTTCGACCGGCGGCGGGATGAAGGTAGTTCGGGTATTACTGCTGTTTAAGCAGGGGGTGCGCGAGTTAAACCGGCTGGTGCATCCACGGGCTATCTATGCCATTAAACTTGGCCGGCGGCCGGTTGAGGATCGTATTGTGCAGGCGGTTTGGGGCTTTTTTGCCGCCTATGCGCTGGTATTTGTGGTGATTATGCTGGCGCTGATCTTTACCGGGCTGGATAACATTACCGCCTTTTCGGCCACAGCGGCTTGCCTGAATAACCTGGGGCCAGGACTTGGCGAAGTGGCTGCCCATTTTGGCAATATTCCGGATGCCAGCAAGTGGATCCTGATTATTGCCATGGTGTTTGGCCGGCTGGAGATCTTTACCTTGCTGGTACTCTTTACGCCGGCATTCTGGAAAGATTAGACACCCTAAATAAAGATAGCGCTGACCTGGAATAGCTTTTCCACTTCGACGATATGCTTTTTATCCACCATAAACAGGATAATGTGGTCGTCGGTTTCAATCCGCGTATTATCGTGAGCGATCAACACCTCGTCACCACGTACTATGGCGCCGATGGTTGTGCCCGGCGGCAGCCGGATCTCACCTATGGTTTTGCCAACAACCTTACTGGTGCTGCTGTCGCCATGCGCTATTGCCTCGATGGCTTCGGCAGCACCACGGCGCAGAGAGTAAACGTTAACAATGTCGCCACGGCGGATATGGGTCAGCAATGCCGAGATGGTGGCTTGTTGCGGGGAGATGGCGATATCGACTTCGCCACCTTGTAACAGATCGACATAGGCGCCGCGCTTAATCAGCACCATGGTTTTCTGGGCACCCATCCGCTTGGCCAACATTGCCGACATAATATTGGCTTCATCATCGTTAGTAACAGCGATAAAAACATCAATTTGCTCGATATTTTCTTCTTCCAGCAACTCGGGATCTGAGGCGTCACCAACATAAACTACTGTATTATCCAGACCGCTGGACAAAAACTCTGCCCGTTCTTTGCCGCGTTCGATCAGCTTCACACTGTGGGTTTTCTCCAGCGCCCGTGCCAGACCAAAGCCGACATTGCCGCCGCCGGCAATCATAATGCGGCGGTAGCTGCGCTCCAGTTTTTGCAGCTCGCTCATCACCGCCCGGATATGTTTGGTTGCCGCGACGAAAAACACTTCGTCGTCGGCTTCGATAATGGTGGTGCCTAAAGGCTTAATCGCCGTGCCGCGACGATAAATGGCCGCTACCCGGGTTTCAATATGCGGCATATGTTCTTTTAATGCCGACAGGGCGTGCCCGACCAATAAGCCACCATAATAAGCCCGTACTGCCACCAGGCTGACTTTGCCTTCAGCAAACTCTACCACCTGCAGGGCGCCCGGATAGTCAATCAGGCGGCGGATATAGTTGGTAACCAGGGCTTCCGGCGCAATAAAGTGGTCTACCGGCATATCGTCTTTATGAAACAGCTCATCGCGGTATTTCAGATACTGGTTGGTACGGATGCGGGCAATTTTCAGCGGCGTATTAAACATACTGTATGCCACCTGACAGGCCACGATATTCACTTCATCGCTGCTGGTTACCGCTACCACCATGTCGGCATCCTCAGCACCGGCTTTGCGCAAGATATCCGGATGCGAGCCATGACCAAACACCACCTGTAAGTCAAAGCGGTCTTGTAATGCCCGCAGCTTATCGAGGTTGGTATCGACAATGGTAATGTCGTTTTGCTCGCCTACCAGGTTTTCTGCCAGGGTTGCACCCACTTGTCCGGCGCCGAGAATGATAATTTTCATACGGGTACTCTGTTAGGCCGCTTTATGTAGCAAGGCATAGAAAAAGCCGTCCATATCCTGCTCTCCCGGTAAAATCTGCCAGCTGCTGCTGCCCAGTTCGGGCAACGGCAGCAAGCTGGCGTCGTTTTGCTGCGCCAGAAACTGTGCTAGTTGTTCGCTGTTTTCGGCCGGTAACACGCTACAGGTGGCGTAGAGCAGGGTGCCACCGGGTTTAAGTAAGCGCCAGGCACACTGCAGGATCTGCTGCTGTAATGCGGTTAGCGGCGCGATATCGGTCTTTTTGCGTAGCCAGCGGATATCCGGATGACGGCGGATCACGCCGGTTGCAGAGCAGGGCACATCCAGTAAAATCCGGTCAAACAACTCGCCTTGCCACCAACTGGCGGTATCCAGCACATCGGCTGCTACCACCCGTGCCTGCAGCTGCAAACGCTGCAAATTTTCCGTTACCCGCTGTAAACGCTGGGCATCACGATCCAGTGCTGTTAGCTGTAAGCCTGGTGTTTGCTCCAGTAAATGGCAGCTTTTACCGCCGGGCGCACTGCAGGCATCCAATACCTGCTCACCGGGCTCTGGCGCCAGAAAGAATGCGGCATGCTGCGCCGCAGCGTCCTGTACTGAAAACCAGCCTGCGGCATAACCTGGCAGGGTGGTGATATCGCAGGCCTGGTCCAGCTTGATCGCCACTGGCAAATAGGCAAAAGGCTGGCTGGCGCTGATATCTGCTTGTTGTAATGCCTGCAGATACTCAGCGGCACTGATTTGCTGTTGGTTAACTCTAAGCCACAGTGGCGCCTTTTGCTGGTTTGCCGTTAACACCGCCTGCCACTGCTGTGGGTAGGCTTGTTGCAGCTCGCTGATCAGCCAGCCCGGATGGTTAAACTTTACTGCGCTGCTGGCCTGGCTAAAATCAAACAGCGCCGGCTTGCGCTGCACATTACGCAGCACGGCATTAATCAGCTTGGTCAGGTTTTGACCCTTTAATAATCTGGCCGCCTCTACCGTTTCGCTGATGGCGGCATGGTCCGGGATGCGTAAAAATTTGAGCTGATAGATGCCGACATAGATCAGAAACTGTAGCGGCCTTAACTGTTTAATCAGTGGCTTATCCATCAGTTGCTGACAGACGGTTTCAAGTTGAGGTAGCTGGCGCATCACGCCAAAACAAATTTCCTGCAGCAGGGCTTTGTCCGGCGCAAACGGCAGTTTTTGCTGGCCTTTCGGCAGGACATCGGATAACGACTTGCCCTGATCAATCACCTGATAACAGATCTCTGCTGCCAGGGCGCGTAACTGAGCACTCATAATTGCTGGCCCACGGTCAGCCACTCGGCCCGGCCATTTAGAAAATCAGCCGCACTCATCGGTTTCTTACCCGGGGGTTGTAACTGGGTGATCTGTAGCACCTGCTGCTGACAGCCAATATAGATGCCGGTTTTATCGGCTTTTAAAATGCTACCCACTGGTCCTGACAGGCTGCTGGCTACCTGAGCCTGCCAGACCTTTACCGTGCCTTGTGGCAGCTCCAGGTAACTGACTGGCCAGGGATTAAAGGCGCGTATTTCACGCTCCAGTGCGGCGGCGTCTTTGTTAAAGTCGAGCCGGGCTTCGTCTTTGCTGAGTTTTTCGGCATAGTTCGCCAGGTGCTCATTTTGTGCCTCGGCCTGCTGTTGCAGTGCCGGTAAATCCGCCACGGCGGCTAACAGCGCTTGCGGCCCCAGCTGCGCCAACTTTTGATACAGGCTGGCGCTGGTGTCGGTGGCTAGAATCGGACAACTGACTTTGCTGAGCATAGCGCCGGTATCCAGACCTTCATCCATCTGCATAATGGTGATACCGGTTTCACTGTCGCCAGCCCAGAGTGCGCGCTGAATTGGCGCTGCGCCCCGCCAGCGCGGTAATAACGAGCCGTGCACATTAATACAGCCCAGCCTTGGCATATCTAACACCGCTTTAGGCAGGATCAGGCCGTAGGCAACGACAACCATCAAATCAGCGTCTAATGCTGCCAGCTGTTGTTGCGCTGCGGCTTTCTTCAGCGATTTAGGTTGATAAACCGGAATATCATGTTGTAAGGCAAGTTGTTTGACCGGGCTTGGCTGCAGCTTTTGGCCACGTCCCGCCGGGCGATCAGGTTGGGTATAAACCGCCACCACCTGGTGTGGGCCAGTTAATAAAGCCTGTAAATGACAGGCAGCAAAATCCGGCGTACCGGCAAAGATAATACGTAAAGGCGTGGTCACATTAAATCCTGTTTACAGCGCGTGGCGCTCAGCCAGTTTGGCTTCTTTTTCCAGTTTCTTCCGGATCCGATCGCGTTTTAGCGGTGACAGATAATCGATAAACAGCTTACCAATTAAATGATCCAGTTCATGCTGCAAGCAGATCGCCAATAAGCCGTCGGCTTGTAACTCAAACCAGTTACCATCGATATCCTGCGCCTTTACCGTGACATTTTTCGCCCGCGATACCGAAGCATAGTTCTGCGGTACTGATAAACAGCCCTCTTCGTAGCTGGTCTCGCCATCATGGGCGATGATTTCCGGGTTAATAAAGACCTGTGGTTGATTGCGCTCTTCCGACAAATCGATCACCACCACCCTCAGGTGGACGTTAACCTGAGTTGCGGCCAGACCAATGCCATTTTCGTCATACATGGTCTCAAGCATGTCTTTGACCAGCTGACGAATTTCGGCGTTAACTTCCGCCACTGGCTTAGCAATGGTGCGTAAACGCTCATCGGGAAAATGTAATACTTTTAAAACTGCCATAACACCTACAAAATATGCTTTAATTAGTTCGCTGTGGTATGTTTTAATTTTAGCCATTATTGCGCTTTAATAACAGCTTAGCGTGTAATTAATAAAAATGAGTATAGGGTTAAGGATGCGGGCATGCTGAAAAAAATAACACTGACACTGGCGGCCTTGTTATGCTGGTTTTCTGCGGCGGTAACAGCGGATGTATTGCAAGTGCGCCCAGATGCGCCTGCAACCTATGTGGTAAAACCGGGAGATACCCTTTGGGATATCTCGGGTTTATATCTGAATCAACCCTGGCGTTGGCCAGAACTCTGGCAAATGAATCCGCAGGTGGATAATCCACACCTGATCTATCCCGGCGATGTGTTGTCTCTCACCTTTGACAGTGAAGGGCGGCCGCGTTTGGGACTCAGCAGTAAAAGAGCTATGCGGTTAACCCCTCAGGGGCGGACAATTCACAAAAATCCTGATGCTATTGCTACCTTACCTTTGGGGATTATCCGGCCATTTCTCAGTTACGATCAGGCGATGTCACAACAGCAAATCGATGCCTTGCCTTATATTCTTGGCAGTAACTCGGCAGCGAAGAGTGCCAATGAGACCAATACACTTTATGTGAAAGGTGAACTGGTAGAGGGTGCGGCCTACGCAGTTTACCGGCCGGGCCGTGCTTATGTCGACCCGGATAGTGGCGAAGTGCTGGGCTATGAGACACGTTTAATTGCGACCACCCGTGCTTTCCGACCAGGTCAGGCGGGCAGCGACGGCACAAGTTTTGAACCAGCTGCGCTGCGGGTGTTGTCGGTGACCCGCGAAATCCGGCAGGGTGATAAGGTGATCCCGGCGTATGATCAGCAGGCATTACCGGCTCAGTTTGTGATGACGAAACCCGAGCAGGCGGTCAGCGGCAAGATTATTGCCAGCTCGTCAGATTTGCGGGAGTTTGCGCGGATGGACGTGGTGGTATTAAATCTGGGTCAGAGCGCGCTACGCGCCGGCCATATGCTGGGTATTTACCGGCAATCGCCGACTGTGGTTGACGGTAGTGGTAAGCCGGTATATCTGGAGGATGCCTCAAGATTACAAAAAGTGATGCGCGACTTTGGTGGTGAAGTGCTAGAGATGCCAAAAGAAAAAGTGGGCGAGCTGATGGTATTTAAAACATCAGATAACGTCAGTTTCGCTGTGGTGACGCAAACCGATAAACCGATCCGGGTTGGAGACATTATTACCAACCTGTAAACGGTAGTTCAGGGATGATGCGACAAAATGGAACTGCTACAACACTGGCTGGCCGCAGCCGTTGTACATGGCTTAGATGGCCATCGCATTCGACAGCTGTGCCAACATCTGGAACTGGCAGCCTTAGTCAGGCTGCCGGCCAGCACCCTGCAACAACTGGGCTTAACAGCGAAACAAGCCCAGCTGCTTTGTTATCAAAGCCAACCCTGGGTCGAACAAGCGCTGCAGTGGCAAGCTGAAAGCCCACAGCATCACTTACTTTGCTTCGATGATCCCCGTTATCCTCTGCTGTTAAAAGAAACGCCGCATCCACCGGCTGTGCTCTTTGTGAAGGGCGATGCTGAGCTGTTACAACAGGCACAAATTGCGATGGTCGGCAGTCGCTCCCCGACACCGGGTGGCCGGCAAATTGCCCGCCAGTTTGCGGCTGAACTCAGTACGCAGGCAATGGTGATTACCAGCGGCATGGCGCAGGGAATTGATAGTGAGAGTCATCTGGGGGCACTGGAAGCGGGTGGCAAGACCATAGCGGTACTGGGTCATGGCCTGCGGCAAATCTATCCGGTAGGAAATCGGGCGCTGGCCGGCAGAATAGTACAGCAAGGTGCCTTAGTCAGTGAGTATTTTCCGGATGTACGTGCCCGGGCAGAGTTTTTTCCGCAGCGTAACCGCATTGTCGTCGGGCTAAGTACCGCTACCCTGGTGGTGGAGGCGGCGCTGCGCAGTGGTTCCTTAATCAGTGCCCATCTGGCGGTGCAGTACAACCGCGAAGTCTTTGCCGTGCCGGGCGCTTTGTTTAATACCCAGGCCGCTGGTTGCCATTATCTAATCCAACAGGGCGCTAAACTTGTTACCTGCGTGGCCGATATCCTGGAAGAGCGGGCGCTGTTTGCCGATAACGGTTTAGCCAAAACGGAAAAAAATCCTGAAATCAGCTTGTCTGAACAGCAGTTGTTAGCTAACGTAGGAGATGAGCCTATTGCCACTGATCAGTTGGCAGAACGCTCCGGCATGTCAGTAACAGACGTATCCATTGCCTTGCTGCAACTAGAACTTGCAGGCAGGGTAGCAGTAGTCCCCGGTGGTTACATAAGAGTGAGGAGTGCCTGAAGATGTTTGATATCCTCGTTTATCTGTTCGAAAATTACATCCATAACGAAGCCGATGTTTATGTGAACCATGCGGATCTGACCAAAGAGCTCAGTAAAGCCGGTTTTCACGATGATGATATTTTCCGTGCCCTGAAGTGGCTGGACCGCCTGTCAGCGTTGCAGGAAAATCATATCAAGCCCTATCTGACCAAGGCGGTCAGTACTGCGACCCGTATTTATACGGCAGAAGAATATCGGAAAATCGATACTGCCGGTCAGGGTTTCCTGATGTTTTTGGAGCAAATCAATGTGCTGGATGCGACCACCCGGGAAATGGTGATCGATCGGGTGATGGATTTGGATGCCGCCAGCATCAGTCTGGAAGATTTAAAGTGGGTAGTGCTGATGGTGCTGTTCAATGTACCAGGTAAAGAAACTGCCTACGCCCAGATGGAAGATTTAATCTTTGACGAAGTGGATGGTCCACTGCATTAAACTAAGGCACCACTTTAAGCTTATCTAGAGATCGTATAGACGGATGTCTGATCATAACCCGCTGTTTCAGTTACCACAGCACGCCGAACCCTGCCCGCAATGCGGGCAGCCTTTAGTTATTCGCTCCGGTAAAAGCGGCCCTTTTCTGGGCTGTAGCAGTTATCCGGCCTGCGACTATCTGAAGCCACTACATCAGCATGATAATACGGTGGTCAAGATCCTGAAGGATGAACCCTGCCCGGAATGTGCCGCGCCGCTGGCGGTGAAGCACGGCCGTTATGGCATGTTTATCGGTTGTACCCGTTACCCGGATTGTCATTTTGTGGTACACGAAGAAGCGTCAGCCAGTAGCAGCATTGCTTGTCCGCAGTGTCAGCAAGGTCAGCTAACAGAGCGGCTGAGCAAGTTTGGTAAGACCTTCTGGGGCTGTAACCGTTATCCGGATTGCCGCTTTCTGGTCAATGATGCGCCGCAGCTTGGAACTTGTCAGTTCTGTCAGTTTCCACTGTTGCTGCAAAAGAAAAACGGCCTGTATTGTGCCGCTAAAGGTTGTCAGAAAAAGCAGCCGGCAAAGGCTGACTAGAGCACCATCTGGTGCTCTCGGTTATAGCTGCTGTAGCATCTGTTCCAGTTCGGGAAAGGTGGCGGCGGGTAACAGGTCAATCAGCTGGGCAAAGCGGGCCTTTAACTCTGCGGTGCTGTTGGCAGATAAATTAATATGTCCCATTTTACGCCCGGCGCGCTTGGTTTTACCGTACCAGTGTAAGCCCAGCGCCGGTAGTTCGAGGATACTGTTTGGTACCTGGTCTTCGCCAAGGATATTAACCATCAGCGTAGGCCGGATCAAAGCCGTACTGCCCAATGGTAAACCACACACGGCCCGTAAATGATTCGCAAACTGGCAACAGTCAGCGCCTTGCTGTGTCCAGTGGCCGGAGTTATGCACCCGCGGTGCCAGCTCATTGACCAGCAGCTTACCCTGTACATCGAAGAACTCGATAGCCAACACCCCAACATAGTTCAGTTGCTCGGCGACGGCGGTAAACATTTGTTCCGCTTGCTGTTGTAGTGCGGTGTCTAACGGGCGAGCCAGCGACACACTGAGTACGCCATTAACATGGTGGTTCTCTGTCAAAGGATAAACCTTGATCTCGCCGTGGCGGTTCCGGGCACCGACCAGTGAGACTTCACGGTCAAAACGAATAAACTGCTCGGCAACAATAGCCTGCTGTGGATCTGCTGCTAAGAAAGCCGCCAATTCTTGCCATAATGCCGGCGCGGCTGCCGCGTCTTTTAACCGCCACTGTCCCTTGCCATCGTAGCCAGCCAGCGCACTTTTAAACACCAGTGGCAAACCCAATTGCGCGATAGCGGCGTTAAAGTCCGTTTCGTTATTGATCACAGTAAAGGCACTGGTTGCGACACCCGCGGTTTGTAACAGGCTTTTTTCCAGCCGGCGATCACCGCCAACCTGAATGGCTTGTGCACCGGGTAAAAACTTACCACTTTGCTGGCATTGTGCTAACACCGGCAGTGGAATGTGTTCAAATTCAGCCGTTACGACATCGGCATCGGCCAGCGCTTGTGCCAAACCGTTACCCAGTAATTGCTGGGTCAATGGATGCACGATATTGTCGCTGTTCACATCATAAGCACTGATGCTGATATTCAGCGGCGCACCGGCCAGCGCCATCATCCGGGCCAGCTGCCCGGCGCCTAAAACTAATACTTTCATAGTGCAACCTGTGCTGGATCCGCTTGGCTTAATACGCTTTCAGTTTGGGCGGCGCGGAAGGCATCAATTTGCTGCATTAAGGCCGCGTCTGAGGTGGCAAGAATTTGCGCCGCTAACAAGCCAGCATTGGCAGCACCGGCTTCGCCGATGGCCAGGGTGCCGACTGCAACACCTTTGGGCATCTGGACTATTGATAGCAGCGAATCAATGCCTTTTAAGGCTTTCGATTGTACCGGCACACCCAGTACCGGCAGGCTGGTAAAAGCAGCGGCCATACCTGGCAGGTGTGCCGCGCCACCGGCACCGGCAATAATCACTTTTAAACCGCGGCTGGCGGCTGAGCTGGCATACTCGGCCAGCAGTTGTGGTGTACGGTGTGCGGAAACCACCCGGGTTTCGTAGGCAATACCAAACCGGTCCAGCATATCTGCTGCGAGTTTCATGGTAGGCCAATCAGACGTTGAACCCATGATAATACCAACCTGCATAGTGGTTTCCTTCTCTGTACGTAATGAACATCGGGCCGTAAAGCGGTATTATACCCGTCATCGGCAACTGAAGAAAATTTTTAGTACAGCAGCGCTGCCAGACAGCCCGCTGACTCAGACAGTCAGGAGTATTGATGCAACCCTATCAAACCCAGTTAGCGCAGGTGCAGGCATTCTTAATGGCGCTGCAGGATCAGATTTGCCAACAATTACAGCAGGCTGACGGTGGCGCGGCTTTTGTAGAAGATGCCTGGCAGCGGGCAGAGGGGGGCGGTGGTCGCAGCCGGGTCCTCACCGGAGGCAAGGTCTTTGAGCAGGCAGGGGTGAATTACTCGCACGTCTTTGGCGCGCAGATGCCCGCGTCGGCCACAGCGCACCGACCGGAGCTGGCCGGGCGCAATTTCAATGCCTGCGGCGTATCATTGGTTATTCACCCGCATAACCCTTATCTGCCAACCACGCATGCCAATGTCAGGTTTTTTATTGCCGAAAAGGAAGGCGCTGAGCCAGTGTGGTGGTTCGGCGGGGGCTTTGACCTGACGCCGTATTATCCATTTGAAGAAGATGTGATCCATTGGCATCAAACGGCGAAACAGGCCCTAGATCCCTTTGGCGCTAATTACTACCCAGACTACAAGAAATGGTGTGATGACTATTTCTATCTCAAACACCGCGGCGAAACCCGTGGTGTCGGCGGTTTATTTTTTGATGATCTTAACGCGCCGGGCTTTGAGCAAAGTTTTGCCTTAATGCGCGCAGTAGGTGAAGCCTTTACTCAAGCTTACTTACCAATAGTAGCTAAGCGCAAAGACATCCCCTATGGCGAGCGCGAGCGGCAGTTCCAGCTTTACCGGCGTGGCCGTTATGTCGAATTTAATCTGGTATATGACCGTGGCACCCTGTTTGGCTTGCAAAGTGGCGGTCGCACCGAGTCGATTTTAATGTCGATGCCGCCACTGGTGCGTTGGCAATATGGTTATCAGCCGGAGCCGGGCAGCCCGGAAGCCTTACTCTACGAACGCTATTTAAAACCGCAGGATTGGTTGCAAATTCTGACTAACTAACAGTTGATCATATGACTCGCCAGTTGCCCAATCGACTGGCGAATACCATCACGCAGCATTTTGTTTTCTACCACCTCATCTAACGCCTGCTCCATACAGAACATCCACTGATCTCTGAGTTGCTGATTTACAGTAAAGGGTAGGTGGCGGGCACGCAGCCGCGGATGGCCATATTTCTGCTCGAACAGGGCAGGGCCGCCAAGCCAGCCGGATAAGAATTCAAAAAACTTTTGCCGGATACCATCCAGCGGCAGCGGGTGGATGGCGTACAACTCTTTGGCTTCCGGTGCAGTTGCCATAATATCGTAAAAGCGATTTGCCAGCGTCCGCACTGTCGCTTCCCCTCCCATTAGCTGGTAAGGGGTTTGCCCGGGTGTCGGATGTGCCGTATTATCCTGATTGCTGGCTTTTTTACTGAACATTTGGACTAACTTTTTAAAAGGCATAAATAAAGTGGACCGTTACGCTGTGTTTGGAAATCCGATAGGGCATTCAAAATCACCCTTTATCCACCGCCTGTTCGCACAGCAAACGGCAGAGTCGATGCAATACGAGGCTATTCTAGCACCAGTCGACGGCTTTGCCGAACACTGGCACGCTTTTGTGGCGGCTGGCGGAAAGGGCGGCAATGTCACCGTACCTTTTAAAGAACAAGCATTTCATCTGGCTGAACAGTTAACCGCAAGAGCCAGCGCAGCCGGCGCCGTCAATACTCTATACTTTGACGCAAGTGGCCAACTATGGGGCGACAATACCGATGGTATTGGTCTGGTGACGGATCTGCAGCGGCTTGGCATAACGCTAAAGGCAAAGCGGGTGCTGTTACTGGGCGCCGGTGGTGCCAGTCGTGGTGTGATAGGTCCGCTATTGGCGGCTGGTGTGAGTGAGGTGATCCTCGCCAACCGTACAGTCGAAAAAGCGCAGGCTATCGCAGCGAGTTTCCCAGGAAAGGTCATAGCTTGTGCCTTAACGGCGATCCCAGACCTTGCGTATCAACTGATCATTAATGCCACCTCATCCGGTTTAACCGGTGCACGTCCTGAGTTAGCTGCGCAGCACCTGGCCAGCTGTGAGTTGGCTTATGATATGTTGTACGGTAAGACGCCGACCCCGTTCTTAGTTTGGTGTCAGCAGCAGGGCGTACCAAAGATTGCTGATGGCCTGGGTATGTTGGTCGGGCAAGCAGCGGAAGCGTTTCGGATCTGGCGTGGCAAGCTACCGGAGGTGGCGCCGGTACTGCAGGCGTTAAGCGCGGAACTCGGGCGATGAATCAACGGTTAATTTTCAACAATGACTTTTCGATTGCCAGCAACGCAGCGGCTATCAGCTTTAGTTGCCTGGTGGCGGGACTAAAAGTCCGCTGCTTTATTCCGATACCTGCGACACTGAGCGCTGCGGATTTTTTGCAGCAAGTACAGGCCGATAGCTTTTATTGGGAAGATGTAGCAGAGGCCGCGATTGCTGCAGATACATATAATAGTGCCGGTGAGATCTGGCTAACCGGCAACGATTGATCTTGGTATGAGCTAGCCAGTCAGGTACTCGTTTTTTAGTTGCACATAATTGCTGGCAGATTCTTTTAAAAAGGCTTTCTCACTATCATTAAGCGGACGTGCCTGTTTAGCAGGGCTGCCTACATACAGATAACCACTTTGTAGTCTTTTACCTGGTGGTACTAAACTACCGGCACCGATAATGACATCATCTTCGACACTAACGTCATCCATCACGATAGCACCCATACCAATCAAGATGCGGTTACTCAGGGTACAGCCGTGCAGCATCACCTTATGGCCTACGGTAACATCTTCACCAATAATAAGCGGCGAACCTTCCGGCTTGCCGTTGCTAGGCCTGGATAAATGTAATACTGAACCGTCCTGCACATTAGTGCGGGCGCCAATGCGGATATAGTTAACATCCCCCCGCGCAACAACTAAGGGCCAGATACTGACATCTTTAGCCAACACGATATCGCCAACCAGTACGCTTGACTCATCCACATAAACGCCTTCTGCCAGAGTCGGCAATACACCTTTATAAGCTCTTATCGTCATCATTTCCTCCAGTGCTGCGTTATTATGCAGTAAATGTTCTAAAAAAGCGCTTTTCGCTGCATTTTTCTGCGAACGATCTAAAAACCCTAAGTTTTCTATAAACTCTGCTTGCAGCCTTGTTAAAACGCTCTATAATGCGCGCCATGCCACGGGGTGCTGCGCTAAACGAGTTTAGTTGGCAAGCCGGGTGAGAAAACGAAGCGCTCAAAAATCTTTAAAAAGACGCTTGACAGCAAAGTTTAAATCACTAAAATGGCCGCCTCGCTTCAGGGTGCTGATGAAAGCCCCGAAAAACGAAGTGAGGTAAAAAAAGAGTCGAACGTGACGATGAGTCTTAAAAAGAACCCTCCTCACGCTTGACTTAAAATCTGGGAAGTGTAACATACGCCTCCCGCTTTGAAAGTTCAAAGCATGCTCTTTAACAATAAGCAATCAATTATCTGTGTGGGCACTTATGATGGTTTCGAAATGAAATTAATCAGAAAG
>WPCK01405219.1_pt1 | contig 91210 bp, 74 predicted proteins | sample 5399851 | NCBI WGS metagenome assembly WPCK01 (sample SAMN12869471, study PRJNA574797) | sludge metagenome | isolation source: wastewater treatment of pH11 | place: China:Beijing | collected 2019-05-20 | reverse complement strand
TACTATATGCAGACTTATCCACAGGGCGAGCCGCGAGGACAGCCTTCGCAGCGGGGCAACCCACGGGGGTGCCGAATCGGCACCCCCGTGAACGGGCGGCTCAGCGCGGCAAGCACCGGAGACGACGGGCGAAACCCCAGGTGGCACGGTGGGGTCAAATTGGCGCCACCGTGACGGGGCCGGAAAATTTCCGGGGCCGTGGACGGTGCGGGAAAATTTCGCACACCGTCTCTCCGGTAGCGACGGTGATGGCAAGTTGCAGGAACCGTCACACCCCCCCACCCGAACGCTGCTGGTGCCGCCGATTCGACGGCACCAGGCCCGCCTCGTCGCAATGAGGCACGGTCTGGGCGCCACATGCCGGTGACGACGCGGGAGTTGAACTGAACTCGATCCCCTTGCGCCGTGAATCCCGCTCGGGCGTTCTGCCGCATAAAATCAACGATCTACGGCATCTGCCCTGTGGATAACTCCACCGCGATACGCCGACCACCTACAGGTTGCTTAGCACTTTCGTTAGCACTTTTCGCGGTGAGGACTGGCTCGTCAACGCATCGTCGTTCTTCCTCAGTTGCGGGGCACCGGTGGGCCGAGCCAGAGCAGGGTGATGAAGAGCGTCGTCACAAGCAGGATCAGCAGGATGATCGACAGGAGTACATGTCGTAGTACCCAGGCCTGGACATGCTCGATGAACCCGTGCGGTGCCTCACCGCCGGGAGCGAGCCGCCAGTCGCCGGTCAGCAGGCCTTGGCGATCGACGACGATCTCGAATGGCACCGTGGCGAATGGCACGATTGCCAAGAGCAGCCCGGTGAGACCGACAGAGATACGCCATCTCTGGTTCACCCACACGAAGATCGTGGTCGCGCAATAGGACAGGAAGACGAATCCGTGGATGCCTCCGGCGATCGGGACGAGGTTGCGACATCGAACGCTCGGAAAACGAGCGCGGTGATGAGGCCGGCCCAGGTGAACATCTCGGCGACGGCGAAGCTCCGGAAGAGCGCGCGGGGGCTGACAATCTTGGATTTCTCTCTTGTGGTCATGACCGATGAGCCGCTTACTGTGCTGATGAGTTGACGGGGGTTGAAGCCGATGCCTGGCGCAAGCGTAGGGCGCCGATGAATCCGAGCGCGAGGAACACGGTCGCGATCAGGAGCGCCCAGCGGGTCGCATCAGCGAACCCGCCCGTGAGGGCGTCGACAGCCGTCGCGGTCTGATCGCCGAGACTGCTGTGGTTGCCCTGCTCGCGGAGTTGCATGATCGTGATGCCCGCCGATTGGCGGGTGGCGTCCGCAAGCGAGTCCGCCTCCGCACCGGGGAGCCCTGCGTTGCCGAGGGCTTTCGGGAGGGTGAGCGCGAGGGAGATCGAGAGTGTCGCTCCGGCGAATGCGGTGCCGAGGGCGGAGCCGATTTGCCGGACGGTGCTCTGCGTGGCCGATCCCTGGCCGGAGATGTCGACGGGGATGTCTTGGAGGACGGTGCCGGTGAGCTGTGCGGAGGCGAGGCCGAGGCCGAGGCCGTAGACGGTGAGCGGGATCGCGATGAGCCAGCCGGGAGTCGCGGGCCCGAGGAGCAGCGCGAGGGTGAGGACGCCTGCGACTTCGAGGCCCAAGCCGATGAGCACGGTGCCGGGTGAGCCGAACTTCGCGGCGAGGTGCCTGGCTGCGGCGCCGGAGAGGAACGCGCCGACAGCCATCGCAGCGAGCACGAGACCGGTGCCCATGACGTCGAGGCCGAGAGCGTTGATGAGGTAGAGCGGGAGGACGAAGATGATCGCGAACTCGCCGACGGCGACCATCGCGGCGGTGAGGTTCCCCCACGAGAACGTGGAGAACGAGAACAGGCCGAGGTCAAGGAGCGCGGCGCGCTGCACCTTCTCGCGGTGTCGTTCCCAGATCACGAACAGGACCAGCGCGATCGCGGCAACGGCGAATGCGACGGGCACGGCGGAGATCGCTGCATCTTTCGGCCATACCCATCCGAAGACGGTGAGGTCGCTCTTCGGGGTCCACCAGCCGAGGTCGGGACCTTCGATGACGGCGAACACGAGTGCCCCGAATCCGATGGCGCTGAGCAGCGCACCGTCGACGTCGACGCCGGGGCGCTTCTTCTCCCCGCGCGTCTCCGGCACGGTGAAGATCGCCGCGATGAGCACGAGCGCGCCGAGCGGGAGGTTCACCAAGAAGATCCAGTGCCACGAGGCCCACTGGGTGAGCGCGCCGCCGGCGAGCGGGCCAACTGCGGCAGCGCCGGAGATCACCGCACCCCACACCCCGAACGCCGCCGCGCGGTACTTGCCCCGGAACACGGCGTTCACGGTGGAGAGGGTGGAGGGCATGATGAACGCCGCCCCGACCGCCTGCACCGCACGCGCCCCGATCAGCATCCCGGCGGTCGATGCGGCGGCAGCGAGTAGACTGCCCGCGACGAACACGATGAGGCCGGCGAGGAAGAGCCGCTTGCGCCCCCACCGGTCCGCGAGATTCCCGGTGGAGAGCAGGAGTGCGGCGAGCAGCACGGCGTAGAGGCTGTTCACCCATTGCGCGTCGGTGAGGTCGAGGTGCAGGTCGCCGATGATGGCGGGCAGCGCGACACCGACGATCGTGCCGTCGAGCACGATGAGGCCGAGCCCGATGGAGAGAACGGTGAGCCCGAGCCATTCCCGCCGGGTCGGTGCGCTCTCCTGAGCGGTCGGTGCGGCGGTCATGGTCAGGCCGCTGCGCGTTCCACGGGTGCGGGCGTGCGCCCGGTCACCGCCCGGCGGAGGGCGACGAAGAAAACGATCATGCCCGCCGTGATCGCGATATGCCCCAAGCCTGCGATGCCGGCGATCATCGCGTTCGACTCCTGGCCGAGGACGGTGAGGCTGCCGTGCCAGATGAGCATGCCTGAGGTGAGGATCACACCGATGTTGTAGAGCCAGAAGAACCAGGCGAACAGCTTGGGGCTACGCGAGATCGTGAAGACCTTCTCAATGACGAGCACGATCAGCAGCACGATGAACCCGAGCGTGAGCAGGTGCGTGTGGGCGAGACCGAGCTGCGTGAACTGGCCCTCGGGGAAGTCGTGGAGCTTGGTGAACTCGCGGTAGAACAGGCCGGAGGCGACACCGGCCAGCATGTATATGAACGAGGCATTGAGCAGTTTTTTCACGGGTGATGGTTCCTTTCGAGGATGAGAGTTGTTGGGGTCAGATCAGGCCAGTTTCCTGCGCGACGTGGATCGCGCGGGAACGGCTGTCGACGCCGAGCTTGGTGAAGATGTGCACGAGGTGGCTCTTCACGGTCGCCTCGGTCACGAAGAGGGCGCGGGCGATCTCTTTGTTCGTCGAGCCGGTTGCGAGGAGGCGGAGCACGTCGATCTCGCGGTCGGTGAGTTTCGGGAGTGGGCTGCGCATGCCTTTGAGGACCCGGGAGGCGAGGTCGGGGGCGAGTACCGTGTCGCCGGCGGCGGCGCGCTGGATGCCGTCGATGATGACCTCGGGATCGACCTCTTTGAGCAGGTAGCCTGCTGCTCCTGCTTCGATTGCCCCGAGGATTTCGGCGTCGCGATCGAAGGTGGTCAGGATGAGCACGGCGGGGGCCGGGTCGAGGGCGCGGAGCGCGGTCGTGGTCTGGATGCCGTCGATGCCGTTGCCGAGGCGCAAGTCGCAGAGCACCACGTCGGGGTGCAGGTGTGCGGCAAGCGTCAGGGCCTCTTCGCCGGTGGCGGCCTCTCCGACGATCTGCAGAGTCTCCGCCGCGTCGAGTACCGCACGGAGTCCGCTGCGTACGACCGGGTGGTCGTCGACCAGGAGCACGGTGGTGGTCATGCCATCTCCTCTGTGGTGGTGTCGGCAACCGTGACCGAGGCCTGGCCCGGACGGATCGGGAGGTGGATCGAGATCGCGGTGCCCTCGCCGGGGGCGCTTTCGATGTCGAGGCCGCCGCCGAGTTCGCGGAGGCGGGCTCGCATGAAGCGCAGGCCGTAGCTCGATCCGGCATCGGTGCCCTCTTCCCATGCGGGCTGGTCGAAGCCGGTGCCGTCGTCGAGGATGTCGAGCCGCACCGTGTCATCGGCGTCGATGAGGCTCATGACGACATGGGATGCTCTGGCGTGGAGGCGCACGTTCGCGAGGGCCGACTGGGCGGTGCGCAAGAGTGCGACTTCGACCTCGGCCGGCAGGATCGGCAGCGAGTCGTCCACATGCAGCTCGACCGCGAGTCCGGCCTCGTCGTGGGCGCGGTCGAGCATCCGTTGCAGCGCGGAGGTGAGGGCGTCTTCATCAAGCTCCGCGGGGGCGAGCGCGGCGACGATCCTCCGCACGTCGACGAGGCTGTCGCCTGCGAGCTTCTCGACCTGTTCGAGGGTGCGCGCTGCGTCCGGGTCTTCGGCGTGGCCGGCTCCGGCGTGGGCGAGGAGTCGGATTGAGGAGAGCGCCTGGGCGATGGTGTCGTGGATGTCGCGGGAGATGCGGGTGCGTTCAGCGATGGCACCCGAGTGGCGTTGGGCGAGCGCGAGTTCGTCCTGTAGCTCGGCGGTCTCGGCCTGGGCCCGGGTAAGCGAGGCAAAGAGACGCTCCCTTTCGGCGGCATCGCGGAGGAGTTGCAGGTAGCCGCGGGAGATGCCGAAGGCGAAGATGCCGCCGATGAGGGGCCCGAAGATGTTGGCGTAGCTGGTGGTGCCGTGGTGCAGAATCGGGGCGACGATCACGACCGCGAGCACAAAGCCCGAGAACAATAGTCCCCAACGAAGCGGCAGGAGGTGCCCGGCGAGGAGCCAGAGCAGGAACGCGAGCCAGACGAACTCGGCGGAGACTGCGACGGCGGCGATCCAGATCGCGGCGAACCCGAGCAGCCACCATACCGCCAGACTGCGTGACCGGGTCTTCGACGGCAGGATCGTGCCCGCAGTGTGCCAAGCGAGGATCGCGACACCTGAGATGATCGCCGCAGGCATCCCCACCCCGGCGCCGACGGCGCGGATGACCCCGATCGCGGTCAGCACGACCGCCATGAGATGCTGACCGATCGTCATCGCCCGCACCGTCGTCCCCGCGACGGCCGGGCCGGGCGGGTCAGTGGACGTCAATGGAAGATGCACGAGACTCATGAGTCGATTCTCCCTGGTAGGCATGTAGCTTTCCTGGCCACCAGATGCGATCCCCTACGAGGCTGAAGATCGCGGGCACGATCACGGTGCGCACCACGAGGGTGTCCACCAGCACGCCAATGCCGACGATCAGGCCGAGCTGTCCGAGGGTGACCAGCGGCAGCACGCCGAGCGCTGCGAACACAGCGGCGAGCACGATGCCGGCGCTCGTGATGACGCTGCCGGTGTGAGCGACGGCCTCGACCATGCCCGCACGCGTCCCCAACCGCGTGGCCTCGGTGCGTGCCCGATGGACCAGGAAGATCGTGTAGTCAATGCCGAGAGCGACCAGGAACAGGAACGCAAGGATGGGCACCTGAAGGTCAAGGGCCTGCTGACCGAACAACACCCGGCTCAACCATGCCCCCGCCCCGATCGCGGCGACTGCGCTGGCGAGATTCACCAAGAGCAACAGCACCGGCGCGACCAGTGAGCGCAGCAGGAACAGCAGCACGAGGAAGCTCACCGCGAGCACCAGCGGCGCGATCAGCAGCAGGTCGTGCTCGTTGCCAGCCCGCGCATCCAGTTCAGTGGCGACCGCGCCGCCCACCAATGCATCCGCTCCCTCTACCGGGTGCACAGCCTCGCGCAGAGTGGTGATCTGGGCCAGGCTCTGTTCCGTGCCGGGCGAGTACTCGCTGGTCACCATCACCTTCGTCAACGAGCCGTCATCTGTGGTGCCGGCGGGATGGGCGCGCACGACACCCTCGACCTCGCTTGCGGCTGCTGCGACCTCGCCCGCAGCCTCGCCGTCAGTGATGATCCAGATCGGCTGCGCCTCACCCGGCGGGAAATGCGCCGACAACGTCTCCAAACCCGTCGCGGACTCCGACTGCACCCGGAACTTCTCCAACTGGTCCAAGCCGACCGAAGTGCCAAACAGTCCGGTTGCCATGACCGCGAGCAGCGCAAGCCCCGCCAGCAGACTCGCCACGGGACGCTCCGACACCTGAGAGGCGACCGTGCGCCAGGTCCGCCCCTGATTGGCTTCTTGTCCTGGGCGCGGGATGAACGGCCAGAACACTCGGCGCCCGCACACCGCGAGGAACGGCGGCAGCACGAACAGCACCGCGGCCAGCGCGATCAGCAGCCCGAGCGCGGCCGGAACGCCGAGGCCGCGCGTCATCGGGATGGTCGCGAACAGCAGCGTGAGCAGCGCGAGCACCACCGTGACGTTCGAGGCGAGGATCGCGGGCACCGTTTTCCGCCAGGCCATGCTCAATGCCACCCGATCATCCTCGGTGCGCTGCAACTCTTCCCGATACCGGGAGATCAGCAGCAGGGCGTAGTTCGTGCCCGCACCGAACACGAGCACGCTCACGATGCCCGCATCGAACTCAAGATTCCAGAACGAACCGGCCGCGGCGGTGACTCTGCCCGCCAGCCCGTCGGCCAGGGCGACCACGATCAGCGGGATCAGCCATAGCACCGGCGAACGGTAAGTGACGATCAGCAGGATCGCCACGATCAGGATCGTCACCAGCAGCAACGTGAAGTCCGCGCCCTCGAACGCCGCCGCAACATCCGCGCCGAACGCTGGGCCACCCGTGACGTGCAGCACCAGCTCGGCCGGGGCGTTCGCGCTGACTTCGCCACGGAGTTCTTTGATGACCTCCGCGGTCTCGGTGTTGTCCGCACCGACGGCGATCGGAGCAACGAGCACCGCAGCCCGCCTGTCCTCGCTAATCATCGGTCCCGACGACTCTCCTGCCGTTTGCGCGTTCAACACCGGAAGCAGGCCTGTGAGGGCTTGAACATCCGCGTCGGAGAGTTCTGCTCCATCCTCGCGGGAGGCCACCACGAGCACCGACTGGCGATCCGCGTTCGGGAACTGCTCCATCAGCTCGCTCACCTGCATCGACTCCGAACCCACCGGAGCCTGCCCGGTGCGAGCCGGTGCCTGCGCGCCGCCGAAGAGGCCGAACATCACCACCATCACGAGTACCGCAACACCGAGAGCGATCCACGCGCCTCCCCGCGAGGTCAACCGATCAGAGAAACGCGAACGAACCAGAAAACCTGCCATGCCATCAACTCCACCAGGCACGGCGACTCTGAACATCGCGGAAGAGACTGAAACAAAGATCAACCAAATGGCTGATGCAGCATCCACAAGGAGGCCCATCGAACATTCGCCACTTCACTCCTGAATGCACGTATGCCACGGCGGGGCCGTGGTGCGCACCTCCCTCATGAGACGACTCATGAGGGAGGCCAGGATGAAGGGCGGGGTGATCCTGTTTCACGGCAGCGGTGCTGCCGCACGCCGGTATGTCGAGGCCGACCGTTCCCGCGCCGACGAGTACTACCTCGGTGCAGACGACGCCGTGGCCGAGTACGCGGTGCTCGACGCGAGCGGCGAGGTCCCTGCCACCCGGTCGCTGTCGGCGGATGAGTATGAGGGGTGGGTGGACTGGATCAACCCCGAAACGGGCGAGTCGATGGGCATCCCGCGCGCCGCGACCGAGGGCACGAAGGGGTCGCCGTTGTTCGCGGAGATGACGATCAACGCACCCAAGTCTCTGTCGGTGGCCGCCGCGTTGCATCCCGAGGTTTCCGACGCCCTCGACGCCGCGCAGCAGGATGCGCTGGCAGAGATCCGCCGTTGGCTGGGTCAACATTCCGTCACGAGGGTCGGGCCTCGTAACGCGCGCGAGATTGTGCCTATCGAGCACATGCAGATCGTCGGCATCCGGCACAAGACAAGCCGGGCCGGTGATCCGCACCGGCATATCCATATGCAGATCGGCACGCGCATCTTCGCCGCCGGAAAGTGGCGGGCACTGGACACGTCCGCGCTGTTCAAGCAGCAAGGCGCGATCCGCGCGTTGGGTACAGCGGTGATCGCCGCTCACCCGCAGCTCGCCCAGACACTCGCCGGGCACGGCCTGACCCTGAGCCCCGCATCCGGCGAGGTGATCGAGTTAGAACCGTTCAACGCGGTGATGTCGAAGCGATCAGCACAGATCAAGCGCAACCTGGAACGCCTCGAAGCCGAGTGGGAAGCGCAGCATCCGGGCGAGGAGCTGGGGCCGGTCATGACCGCTCGGTTGCAGGGCATCGCCTGGACGCACCAGCGACCGGGAAAGAAGCCCGCCGATTTGAAGAACGAGGCGTGGTGGGTACAAGAACTCCGCGACGCTGGATACGAATCCGCAGCTTCTGAGCATCGTGCCGTTCAACCGGCTGTCGCAGTGGATGAGCTATCCGTGCAGGAGGTTGCATCGCGCGCGCTGGATCGCAGTGCGTCGGGTGCGTCGGCGTGGACGCGGCACACGATCCAAGAGCACGTCACAAGGATCACCACCGAGCACGGAGTGCAAGCAACCCCGGCCGAGTTGCGGGAGTTCATCACCCTGGCCACCGAGCTTGGGGTTTCGGATTGCTTCTCCGTGCTGCCACCGGGTTCGGCGACGCCGGAGCACGTCACGCACCTGACAAGCCTGAGCGTGGTCGCGGCCGAGACCGCGCTACGCGACCAGCTCACCGCCGCAACTCCTCGCCGTGCGCCGGAACACCCGGACGTGTCCGAGGCAGCGGACGCCGCTGGACTCGATGAAGGGCAGACCCTCGCGGCAGCCGCTGTCGCTTCGACCGATCCGTTGGTGATCGTGGAGGGAGCAGCGGGCAGCGGGAAAACGACCATGTTGCGCACGGCCATCGACGTTGCCGCCAAGCACGGTCGGGCGTCGCGGGTGGTTGCGCCGACGAAGAAAGCCGCACAAGTGGCTGAGGAAGAACTCGGCGTACCCGCAACCAGCGTCGCAGCGCTCGTCTACGCGCACGGATGGCGGTGGAACCGAGACGGCGTATGGACACGCCTCGCGGTCGGTGACCTCGACCCCGACACCGGGCGTGCCTACAACGGCCCGCCGAAGCATGCGCTGCTGTCGCGGGGTGATCGGGTGATCGTTGACGAAGCCGGGATGCTCGACCAAGACACCGCCCGCGCCCTCCTCACGGTGACTGCTGAGGCCGGGGCAACGGTCGCGCTCGTCGGCGACCGCGCACAGTTGCCCACCGTGGGTCGCGGTGGGGTGCTCGACATGGCCGCGCAGATCAGGGGCCGCACCTACGACATGACCGAACTGCACCGTTTCACCGACCCCGACTACGCCGCGCTCACTCTGGCGATGCGCGACAGCTCCGACCCTGGCGAGGTGTTCGACCGACTCGCCACGATGGGGCTAGTGACTCTGCACACCGACGATGAGCAGGCCCGGGAACACATAGCCGAGCACGCCCGTGACGGCGAAGCCGTCACGGTTGCCACGAATGATGAGGCGGCGGCGTTGAACGAGCGTATCCGCACGGGACGCGTCGAGTCCGGTGAGGTCGATGACGTAGTGACAGCGACGGGTAGTGACGGCCTCCCCATCGGCCGAGGCGATGTGATCCAGACCCGACGCAACGACACCGCTCTCGGGGTCGCGAACCGGCAGCAATGGGTCGTGCAGCAGGTCGCCGATGACGGCACCGTGTATGCCCGTGAGGTCAGCAGCGGACGCAAGAACCCCCGCACTATCACCCTCCCGCCCGAGTATGTGGCAGAGCATGCGCACCTGTCTTACGCGGCGACTGCGTACGGTGTCCAAGGCGCAACCGTCGCCACCTCCCACACCGTGCTCTCAGACGCGACGAGCGTGGCAGGTGTCTACGTCGGCATGACCAGAGGCCGCGAGGCAAACCGGCTGCACATCGTCGCCGACAACATGGCCGAGGCCAGGGTACGGTTCATTGAGGCGATGGAACGCGACCCCGCAGACCGGGGCCTCGACCACGCCACCGCCCAAGCCATCGAAGCGGTGCGCGGTCTCGTCGCCGATGGCCCGGTCAAGCTCGTCACCGAAGAACTCGCCCGCCTCGATCAGGAGGCTGAACGGGCACAGTGGCAGGCCGAGCGGTGGGAGAAGATCGCCGCACGCCTCGACGCCCAGCGCGACGCCCACCGCGCCGAAGACGAGCAAGACACCGCCGCAATCAAGACGGCCGAGACCACCGCCGCGCAAGTCCGTGCCGAGGTCACCGGGCCACTCGTCCGACAAGCAGAGCGGGACGGTGGAACCTATCTCGGTGCTGTCGAGGGTGAAGCCACCGCACGCGCACGGCTCACCACTGTGGGCAGGTTCGGCAGACGCAAAGCCCGCGCCGAGCAGCGCACCGCCACCGAACGCGCTCAGAGGTTGCGCGGTCAGGTCAGCACCGAATGGGGCTCCCCGCCGAGCAGCCTTCCCCGTCTCCCGGAATGGGCAGCCCACGTCGCCGCCAAGCGCGCCGAAACCGATCCGCGCGTGACCGACGTCACTCAAACCGTCGAGACCGCCACTACTTACCGGAAGGCGACACTGCTGCGGCATAAGCAGGAACGGTTGGCGTTGCTGGTCAGCGAGTACGGGGCCGAACGAGTACGCCGTGACCAGCTCGGCATGCGCACAGTGAACCCGCACCGTGACGCACGAGACTCCCGAGCGCGAGCCGCCACGACCCGAGTCGACGCCGACGAGCTGCGCGGCCTTCCCATCGTCGACGCTGCCCGACGCATCGAAGCCAGGCGTGCCGAGCAGGAACACGCCCGACAACGAGCAGCACAGCGGGCGCGGCAACTACACGATCCATTCGAACGCGATGCCCCCCGTTCTGATCCGGGGCGCGAGGGGCCGACACGCGGCCTGTGATCGTGCCTCACTCGATAGCGTCGGTGTTCTGATCGGGCAAGCCGTCGGCGTTCATGTCGCGGCTCCGCTGTTTGCGGGCGTCCCAGCGCAGCAGGGTTGCGGCGAGGATCGCGGCCAGGATGGTGGCGATGAGGATCGCGATCTTCGCCCCGTCGGTGTGTTCGGTGTCGGGGAAGGAGAGTTCCGCGATGAGGAGGGAGACGGTGAACCCGATCCCGGCGAGGAACCCGACCGGGAGCAGGTCACGCAGTCCGATCGCGTCCGGCAACCGCAGCGGGGTGAGTTTTGTAACCAACGCCGTCGTTCCGAGCACCCCGACGAGCTTGCCCAGAACCAGGGCAATCACGATCGCGAGGACGACAGGCTGGGCGAGTATCCCTTCCGGGCCGTCGCCGTCCAGGAGGGAGACTCCGGCGGAGAAGAACGCGAACACCGGAAGCGCGACCCCGTTGGAGAAGGGACGGATCGTGTCATCGAAGCGATGCGTGCGCGGTTCCTTATCCATGTAGATGGGGCGGGCGGGGACGGTGAATCCGAGGAGCACCCCGGCGATGGTGGTATGGACGCCGGAGGTGTGCATGAATCCCCAGGCGATGACCGCGACCGGGACGAGCAGCCACCACCGGGTGCGCCGCATCCGTACCAGCACCGCATACACGGCCACCGCCGCGAGGGAGGCGGCGAGGGCGAGGGCGTCGATGGTGCCGGTGTAGAACACCGCGATCACGATGATCGCGAGCAGGTCATCGACGACGGCGAGGGTGAGCAGGAACGTCCGCAAGGCTTTCGGCAGGCCCCGCCCGAAGATCGCCAGCACCGCCAACGCGAACGCAATATCCGTAGCCGTGGGGATCGCCCACCCGTGCAGGGCATCGGTATCGCCGGTGGTGAGGATCACCACGGTGAACAAGATCGCCGGGGTCGCCATCCCTCCCATCGCCGCGAGCACCGGGACGGCGGCCTCGCGCGGGTTGCGCAGGCTCCCGGCAACGATCTCGTGCTTCAGCTCGACACCGACGACGAAGAAGAACACGGCCAACAGACCATCCGCTGCCCATGCCGACATATTCAGATTCAGGTGCAGTGCTTCGGGGCCGAATGCGAAACCCGATAGGGCCGTGAATCCGTCACGCCACGGTGAGTTCGCCCACGCCAACGCGAGCGCGGCAGCCACCAACAGCAGCATGCCGCTAACGGTCTCGGTAGTCACCCACCGGCGATAACGGGCACGGACCGCACGAACATGAGTGAAACGAGTCATCGGTCTCCTCGGGTCGATCCCCGAAGACCGGACACGCCAACGGGAATGTCGACCAGACTTCCCGACGCACCACCCATAACCCTACTCGCCGCACTCCCATCCAGCCGCACCCCAGTAGACTGGAACCGCGCACACGCGCGATCACAGGTGAGTGTGTTTAGGGCACCTCGGCTATCCGAGGTCGAGGTGTTCGGCGACGTAGGAGGCGGGCAGGACGATGGAGCCGCCAAACCGGCGATGAGTGGGTCGGATGGTGATTGAGCCGTCGTCGCGGAGTTGGGTGACGATCCACCTATCCCCGTTGCGCACCCACGAGCTGCCGGAGCGGAGTCTCCTGTTGTTGCGTCGGGTGATCACGAGGTCGCCTTCACACACGGCAGTCCCATCATGCAGGGGCAACTCCTTGTCGGGGTTGACGGTGCCGTCGATGATCCGATCCGCCCTTGCCCGCTGGTTGAGCGTGGTGACTGATTGTTGGGTTTCAGCGACCAGGATCGAGGCTTTCCCTGCCGCCTGGTCGGTGCGCCAGGCGGTGTAGGCGGCATCCATGACCTGTTCTTCCTCGGCCCCATGAACTCGTCCATGTTTGATGAGGGTGTCGATCGCGCTGGTGCGTCCGTGGCGTAGATCGAGTGAGGTCTTCTTCTCCCAGGCGTGGATGAACCGATGCACATTCGTCAGCTCGGGCGCGTCGTCGCGCGCCGAGACCAGTATCCCGAAGCTCCCGCCCGCATCCACCGATTGCAGCTGCGCCCAGTCACCCACCATCAAGACCTTCGCACCCTGCGCTTCGGCTTGCGCGGTGATCTGGTCAAGAGTGAACGTGCCAGCCAGGGAGGCTTCGTCCACGATGACGAGTTGACCTTTCGTGAAGGTGGCTCCGGTGGTGTGGAAGGTGTGCAGCCATTTCGCGGTGTTCTCGGTCGCGATCCTGAGATCGTCGGCGAGGACTTGAGCGGCCACGGCGGATGGCGCGAGACCCACCACTGAACCTCTGCCGTGTTCGGCTTCCCATGCCCGGCGCAGAGCTGACATGGCTGTGGTCTTCCCAGCACCGGCGGGTCCGACGAGTACGTCCACGACCCGGCCCGACATCGCAATAGCCGTCAACGCGGCGGCCTGATCCGCCCCGAGCGACCGGCCCTTCGTGTCCGGCTTCCTCGTGATCGCCTCGACAGTTTCCAATGCAATGGTGGGTGCGGTGGTCTTGTCGGCCCGTGCCAGGAGCCGGTCTTCCGCCTCCAACAGGGCTTCGGAGGAGAACACGGTGGAAGCATAGGGGCGGAAACGTGACGAGCCATCCGCACGGCGGAACAACGCTGGGCTGATCGCCAGCTCCGGCGGAGTCAACCGCAACGATGCTTGCTCGGCGGCGTCGACGACCATGCCGGTGATGGCTTTACGGTCCATGGTCGAGGCGAACCGCAATCCCATGAGTTGTCTGCTGGCTTCGGCGTGCAGATTCCACCTGGTCCACGTCGAACGCTTCTCACCCACCATCATGGTGACGGTCCAACCGATCTGCTCAATCACATCAAGAGGTAAGTCATCGGCACGCACCGTCGAAGGCAGAACCTCGCTGCTGCTGATTGCTCTGGCCCAGGTGGTTGCATCCTCACCCAGGACTTGCGTGGCGCGTTGCCGCCACTGGGCGGTCAGCTCGGCCAGGGAGCGCACGTCCTTCTCAGGTCTGGTCGCCAACGTGGCCTGAGCGCGGAGCTTCAACACGAGCCGGTCGCTGGGTTGGCGTCCATGCTTGGCCACGTAGGCGTCGATGAGCCGGTTCTTCTCCTCCTCGATGAACTTGGTGCGGGTAGAGAACTCGGTGATCAACTCCTCGGAAACTCCGATGATCTCCCATGCCGGGTTCCGGTCCCGCCCCCGGTCACGAGACTCCCATTCCAACCCGAACGTGCGGGTCAAGTGGTCGGCCAGGACCGCGTTGTACATCTCCGAAATCGCCACCACCGCCCGGTGCATCGGACGAGAATCCAGCGTCCGCCACTTCCCATCCTGGGCGGTTTTCACCTTGTTTGAGATGACGACGTGGGTGTGCAACTGGGGGTCGTGGCTTCTGCTGTCGTAGTGGTCGAAGGCGGTTGCAGCCACACCGATCACATCGACTTGTGCAACCGCGCCATCGTGGCCGGTTGCGCCCACGCGGGTTGCGGCAACCTCCTGCTCGATCAGCTCAACCAGCTCGGCAACCGCCGCATGATGCGCTGCCGCGATCAGGGATTGCGTGCCCGCATCGGCCACCGCCCAGATCGCCGACACACTCTTCGGCACACTGAAGGTGTAGTCAAAGGCCGCAACCGCCTTGCGCGTCCCGCGCTCCTTCTCCTCGGCCTCGATCTGGGCGACCAGCTCCGCCCGATGGGACGGGTCAAGACTCGGACTGAGCTTCTTGGTTCGCTCCTCGATCCGCTCAGCCACCGGAGCGAACTGCTGATACGCCCGCCCCAGAGGCTCGCCCGTGAGCGGGTCACGGCCCATCCCCACCAGGAGTTGGAGCTGGGTCTCCGACACCACAGAGTGTGCCGCCAGCTCGCCCTCGCCGAAGCCAGCGATCCCGGAACCCAGCCAGAACCCCGGCGGGTTCCCAGCCTCTGCCTAGTAGCGGGTCAGCGGCGTCGAAAGGCTCCGGTCACCGTCACCAGCGGCCACCGACTTCAACAGGTACTTGTAGCCGTCGCCAGCGCTCATCACGCGCATCGAAACAGTCATGGCCCACCTCCCTCACAGAGGGCAGGTGGGCCATGGAACCCGGAGTGAAGCGGTCAGAGGCGAGTGATGAGACTCAGGCCGATCCTCTTCTGCCAGACGTGTGCTAGCTCAGAGCTGGACTGCTGAGACGGTGGTTGATCACCAGGTCTCGTAACGGGTGTTGGTGTTCATCTGCTGAATTTGGCGCATCTGGTCGTTTGTCAGCTCGAAGTCGAATACGTCGATGTTCTCCGCTATGTGGTCTGGGTTCTTGGAACCCGGAATCGGTACACGACCTATCTGCAACTGCCATCGAACCAAGACCTGAGCGGGTGTCTTCCCCAGGTCTTCGGCGATGGCTGTGATCGTTTCGTGGCCGAACAAGTCCTGGGTGTGCCCTCTGCCGCCGAACGGGTAGTAGGACATGATGATCACGCCCTGCTCACCGACGTACTGCTGGAAAGCGCTGTTCTGGAAGAACGGGTGGCTTTCGTTTTGGATCACGGCGGGCATGATCCGTGCGTCTTCGGTGATCTGCTCAAACTCGTCGGGCGTGTAGTAGTTCGAGATTCCCAGTGAATGGACAACTCCGTCATCGATTGCGTCTTCGATTGCACGGTACAGCTCGACTTCATCGGCGGCCCGGTAGTGAATGAACAGCAAGTCGATGTAGTCGAGGCCGAGAGATTCGTTGAGTTCATCAATTGCAGCCCGGTAGTCATCAATCCCGGACGGGATGATCTTGGTTGCGATGAAGACCTCTTCGCGTGTCACGATGCCTTCGTCGATGGCTCGTTTCACACCGGCTTGCACTCCCGCTGCGTTTCCGTAGTAGCGCGCGGTGTCGATGAGGCGGTACCCGTCCTTCAGCGCCTCATAGACCGAGTTCTCGGCTGTCTCTGAGTTCTGTGTCCACGTTCCCAGTCCAACTATGGGCATCTGGTTGCCATCGTTCAACGTGACGAGTCGGGTCTCAAGATCAAGCAGTGAATCAGTGCTCTGACTCGCTCCCGCCTCGCTCTGCGTCGAATAGGGGGCGGAGGCTTCCGGGGCACCGCCGCCAGGGCTCGTAGCACCACCGCTTCCAGCGTTGCTGCACCCCGTGATGAGGATTGCGCCGAGGAGGATGAGGGTTCTGGCCAAGTATCGCTTCATGGTTGCTCCTTATAGCGTGGCCGTGTCGATCACGAAGCGGTAGCGGACATCGCTTGCAAGCACGCGTTCGTAGGCTTCATTGATCTTGTCGGCGGAGATGAGTTCCGTCTCTGGGGCGATCTCGTGCTCGGCACAGAAGTCGAGCATTTCCTGGGTTTCGGCGATGGAGCCGATCATGGAGCCCGCAAAGGAGCGCCGTCCGTGGAACAGGGTGAACACGGTGACCGGGAGGGGCTGCGGCGGGGCTCCCACGTTGACCCATGTGCCGTTGAGACGCAACAGTTCTAGGTACCTGTCGAGATCGAGGGAGGCACTGACCGTGTTGATGACGAGATCGAAGTGACTGCGAAGGTGGTCAAACGTTGCGTCGTCGCTGGTGGCGTAGTAGTGCTTCGCACCGAATCGCAGTCCGTCAGCTTGTTTGCGAAGGCTCTGGGAAAGGACGGTGACTTCGGCCCCCATCGCGGCGGCGATTTTCACCGCCATGTGCCCGAGTCCTCCCATCCCGACCACGGCCACGCGTTTGCCTGGGCCTGCCCCCCCAATGTGACAGCGGTGAGTATGTTGTGATCCCTGCACACAGCAGAGGTGCGGCAGCCTCATAGGGGATGGATTCAGGTACCTTCAACACGAAGTCTTCATCGACAACGATGTGGGTGGAGTAACCGCCCTGGGTGATCGTTCCATCGACATCGACTGAATCGTAGGTGCCAACCATGCCTTTGAGGCAGTAGTTCTCCATTCCTTCCTGGCAGTTCTCGCACTCTCGGCAGGAGTTGACCATGCAGCCCACGCCTACGCGGTCTCCGACGGTGTGCTTGGTGACCTCGGGGCCGACCTCGACCACTTCGCCAACGATCTCGTGTCCAACGACCTGGGGGTAGGTGATCTGTCCCCACTCGCTACGGACGGTATGAATGTCTGAGTGGCACACTCCGGCGTAGCGGATGGCGATCAGGATGTCGTGCGGGCGAAGATCACGCCGCCTGATTGTGGTCGGGATCATTGGCTCCGTGGCGGACGTTGCCGCATATGCCTTGACTGTAAGCATGTAAGTCTCCTCGTATGTCTTCGATGGATGGAAGTAAGTGGATTGAGGCACCCCTAGTCGAGCCTCGCCTCAACGGAGTCAGTCGTCTGGTGAAGAATGGATGAGTGTTTGGCTCGCACGATCAGAAGGGCTGCGATTGCGCCGAGAACGACGGCAATACTGGTGACAAGCCCAAGGGGCAGGATGCTCATTGCTCCGCCGAGTCCGACCAGTGGTGCCGCGATACCTCCGAACCCGTATCGGACGGTTCCCAGTAGTGACGACGCGGTGCCAGCCATCTGGGGGTAATCCGCTAGTGCGAGGGTCGTTGCCGGGGGTGATGACAGCGAAACGCCGCTGGCAAGAGAGAACAACGACACGATGACGACCCAGAGAGGCATCGACGCTAGTCCTGAAATGAGTAGACCGCCTGCGCCAAGACCCGTAATAGTGATGCCGGTGAAGAGGGTGCCGGTTACACTCCAACGCTCCGATAGATGTCCGCTGAGCCAGCCGAAGAAGGCGAAGCCTGCCGAGTTGAGGCCGAAGGCTGCGGCGTACCACTGTGGCGACAGGCCATAGATGTCTTGTAGGACGTAGGTGGCACCCGCGAGGTAGGCGAAGACGGCTGCCCAGAGGAAGCCCTGGTTGAGGACGGCACCGAAGACAGCGCGATCTCTCAAGAGAGTGCGGAAGTCTGATAGAACCTGGCTAAGTCCTCCGCGCGTCCGTCGCTCGATGGGAAGTGACTCTTTGAAGATGACCGACGTGGCGAGCAGAATCATGAGGCCGACGATGGCTAAGAAGATGAAGATTCCACGCCAGTTCATCACTGTGGCCAGCATGCCGCCGAGCATGGGACCGATGATGGCGGCCACGGCTCCGATTATGGTGAGGCGGCTGTAGAAGCGGATGAGTGCTCCGCCAGAGTAGATGTCGCGGCCAGTGGCTTGCGCGATTACGATACCGACGCCGCCTGCGAGCCCCTGAACGAGGCGGGCGAGGATCAGAATCTCCACGCTTGGGCTAGCGGCGCACAGCGCTGAGGTAACGATGTAGGCACTGACGCCGACGAGGAGGATGCCGCGTCGTCCGAACTGGTCAGAGATCGGCCCGGCTATGAGTTGTCCTGCGGCCAGTCCGATCAGACAGGCGGTCATGGTGAGTTGAGCGACCGATGTGGTGGCACCGAGTTCGATGGTCAGTGCTGGGAGGACCGGTAGGTAGACATCCATTGAGATTGGCCCGAACACCGTCAATAGCAGCAACAGCGTCGGGAACAATCTCGATACCACTTGTTTGTCCCCACGAGTCTTGCCAGCGTTGGGGGCAACAGACTTCATCCACTTCACCTTTCGTCTTGCCGACAGGCAAGCGACCGTCTCGGCGCGGCGACCGCGCCTTGCAAAGACGAAGGATCACGCGTTCCCGCCCCAGCAATCGACGGCTGTGCCTCCGCGCAGCTCACGCCAGCGGCCAGCAACTCCAAGTCTTGTTTGTCCTTGATGCGGAGTGGGAGGGTCTGTTGGGCCCCCTCACGTCGTTGCTTCGACATACCGCGAGGCCACGATGCGGCAGACGACGCGGTGAGCCGCCGTGGAAGACGGTGCGGAAACTGAACTCCTCGGGCAGAGTCCTATGGAAGGCAGGGATGCTCTTAGCTTGGGTACGAATGCTCAGGTGTCAGTCGTGGATAGACGACTGGCTGGGTTCGTGCTCGGAGCCGCTTGAAGAGGGCTCTACGTCTTGACTTACGGCCCAGGATGCTAGTAGCGCCAGCTTCTCGGCTGAGGGGCTGTCTTCGTCTGCGGTGTAGGTGAGAATCTGAAGTCCGGGCTCGCCGGGCATCTCTAGGTTCTCAAAGTTCAGGTCGATCTCCCCGACAGCGGGAAGACGGTAGCCCATAATGCCTCTGCGATTCTCATGGACATCATGAAAGTCCCAATACCGTAGGAAATGATGACTACGAGTAGACAACTCACCGATCAGCGCCGTCAGTTCCTCGTTCAATGGATCTTTGCCCACCTCGAAGCGGAGGGTGGCGGCGGTCAGGCTGCACGCCATCTGCCAGTCCTTGTAGAAGTGCGGGGCACGCGAATCGAGAAAGATGAACCGCGCCATGTTTGGGTTCTCCGACTCGAATAGCGGTGCGAACAGTGCCCGTCCTAGCAAGTTCCAGGCGATGATCTCCTGGGTCACGTCGTAGATCACGGCGGGAGTCACGAACGAGTCCAGGAGTCGCTGAACTGATGGGCGCACGGTCTGGCTTGTAGCCTGCCGATGCCCAGTCGAGGGTCGGGCCAGCGTGAAGAGGTGCTCGCGTTCCACATCGGTGAGCTGAAGCGCTCGGGAGATCGCGTCGAGCACGCTGTCGGAGGCTCCTTGGATGTTACCCCGTTCGAGGCGTGTGTAGTAGTCGGTGCTTACTCCGGCAAGCTCGGCGACCTCTTCACGGCGCAGTCCGGGCACGCGACGATCCTCGTCGTACCGGGGAATTCCGGCCTGCTCTGGGGTCACGTTGGCGCGCCGTGCGACCAAGAACTCCCGTACCTCGTCCCTCATCTTCACCTCTCCATTCTACCGTTGCCATCACGGCCGGTACCCGGTGCACTTGCTCTCGGCAGCCTCGGTACCGGCTCACGTGATGGCTAGACCTGTCCACCGAAGACCGGAAACTCATCGGCATCGCCATACGTGGTGATGGGCGTGACACGCCTAAGGACGTCCATATCGTCACGGGAGATCGTGAAGTTCACCTCAGCGTTGGACCGCATGTGATCCGGGTTCGCCGTCTTCGGCAGCGGAAGCAGACCCAGTTCGAGGCAATAGCGGATGCACAGTTGCGCAGGTGAGACGCCATAGCGGTCCGACATGGCTGCGATCACCGGATTGCTCAAGACTGCTCCGTGGCCCATGGGCGAATACGCCTCCACGAGAATGTCGTTGTTCTTGCAGTAGTCGATCACGTCGAAGGGGGTGTTGCTGATGTGTGCGAGGATCTGGTTCACGACAGGCTTCACGCTGCCATTGGCCAGCAAGTTCTCTAGATCGACTTGCTGAAAGTTGGATACGCCGATGGAGCGAATCCTGCCCGCTTCGTGTGCTTCTTCCAGTGCCTTCCAGGCGGCAAGGTTTCCCTCGAAGTAGTGGTCATCTTCTCGGAAGTGTGCCCAGGGCTGAGGAGCATGAATGATCATCAGGTCGATGTAGTCGATGTCCAGGTCACGAAGTGACCCCTCGATTCCGGCCTTTGCCTCGTTGTACGTCTTGTAATCTGCTTCCAGTTTGGTGGTGACGAAGAGCTGATCGCGCGGCACCCCGCAAGTGCGGATTCCTTTGCCCACGCCTCGCTCATTGCCATACCCTTCGGCGGTGTCGATGTGGCGGTAGCCAATCTCAACAGCATCCCGTACCGCCTGAGCAGCCTGGTCGTTTTCGATCATCCAGGTACCCAGTCCGAGCTTTGGGATCGTCACACCATTGGACAGAGTGTAGGTCTCGTTCAAAATCATTCGTGTTCTCCTTGGTGAAAATCTCTAGGATTCGCGCTATCCCGTCCACGTTTCATCGCATGTTCCGTGACGTGAGTGCGACCTGCTCTTCTCGACAGGGCTTTGTGCCGCCGGTCGGTCAGGACAGGCCGATGCGCAGGCCGATGGTGTGGTCTGTGGCGGAGTAGAAGTACCGGTAGGTGGTGGTGAAGCGATAGGGGTCGTTGTAGTAGAAGCTGCCCTTGCGCTTGATGTAGTTGTTGCTGGGGGTCGTGTTCACCGGGTCAGTTTGAGGCTCCGATGGATACGGTGCGGCGTAGTCCGCTACCCACTCGTAGACGTTTCCGCTCATGTCGTAGAGGCCCAGCTCGTTGGGCTTCTTCTGCTTGACAGCATGCACGCTACCGCCGTCGTCACTGGTCCATCCCACCTCTGACAGATCGTCGCTTCCGGCGTACAGGTATCCCTGGCTCTCGTTCCCACCCTTTGCGGCGAACTCCCATTGAGCTTCGCTGAGCATGTGGAAGTTGCGGTCCGCAGGAATGATGCCCGCTGCGTGAGCCTGCTCGTTGAGGCGTTCGATGAACTCGTGTGCGTCAGGAACCGTGATGCTGGCAACTGGATACTGCAGATCGTCGTCTCGGTGGCTGCCGTTCATGACCTGGTTCCACAACGCTCGCGTCACTTCCGTCTCGCCGATCAGGTACGGGGACAGTGTGACCTCGTGTTCACCTGCTTGATTCTCTACTTGAGTCCCGCCCTCTCGGGCACGCGCATCGTTGCCCATCGTGAAAGTGCCGCCGTCCACGAGGATCATCGTGAACTCAACGCCGTCAAGGTCGTAGGTGGCTGTCTCCAAACTATCCTCCACTGCTGGTGTTTCGGTCGCTGGTGATGTTGGCTGTTCCGAAGCGCTGGCCTGCTCGGTGGGCTCAGGAGTCGTGCTGATACTCGGGGCCTGGGTCTCCGGGCTCGAATCGGCAGAGCATCCCGCCACGGAAACGCTCACCGCGAGCACGCTGGCCAATGCCAGCAACGTTCTGTTCTTCGTCATTCGCTTCCTTCTGTCTGTCGCCCACCTGTGGGAAGGGCCCTTCGCAAACCTCTCAGCGGGCGCGTTGGCTACGTCATACGTCCATACAACCGCGCCAGCGCACGTCGCTGGGAGGGCCTGTCAGACCCTCCCAGCATGCGACGAGGTCAACCGATACTTGAGGAAGGAGACCGCTGTCTTCGATCCGCTCAACCTTCGCCCGAAGGCACGCGTCTCCCGAACACGGTCGAGAGCGCTCGGCCACGAGATACAACGTTGGAGCGAGAGTCGATGAGTATCCCTTTGATCACCCTGAACGACGGCCATCAGATTCCCCAGCTCGGCTTGGGGGTTTGGCAGGTGCGAAGCAACTCCATCGTTCCAACGGTCCTGACTGCCCTAGAGGCCGGGTATCGGCACATTGACACAGCAGCCGCGTACTACAACGAAGAAGGAGTCGGCAGAGCGCTCAAGCAGTCCGGGATCGCCCGAGACGAGCTGTTCATCACCACGAAACTCGACAACTCCGATCAAGGTCGAGCACGCGCCGCACTTGAAGACAGCCTCACGAAGCTGGGCCTGGACTACATCGACCTCTACCTGATCCACTGGCCAGTTCCTAGCTCAAGGGACCGGCTCAAAGCATGGAAAGCAATGGAACAGGCCCAAGTTGAAGGGCTCATCCGCTCCATTGGGGTATCCAACTTCACCCCCCGCTACCTCACCGAAATCATCAACCTCGGGGGCACGGTCCCAGCGGTGAATCAGATCGAGTACCACCCCACGTTCCAGCAAACACAGCTTGAGGACACCAACCGATACTGGGGTATCGCCACCGAAGCATATTCCCCGCTGGGAATGGGGTCAGCGCCTCAGAACGAGCAAATCAAACAAATCGCGAAGCGCGTCAACAAGACACCCGCCCAAGTCATCCTCCGCTGGCACCTTCAAGCGGGACGGATCATCATCCCTAAATCCGTTCGTCCCTCTCGAATTGTCGAAAACTCCGCCATCGCAGACTTCACTCTCACAGATAGTGACATCGCTGCCATTAACGGCCTCCATACCGGCAACTACCTCGGATGGAACCCAGAGGCAGTCAACTAGCACAAGGACTAAGCAAAACTCGGAAGAAAGGAGGAGGGCAATTCTTCAATCAGGATTCTCCCGCTTGGCTGGCATGACACAGCGATGAACCGACTCGAACGATTGAGAACGCAAGGCGACGCCAACTAGCCCGTAAGTTCGATCAACGCGAGTCCCGTATTCGAGCCCAGCCTCATGCCACTTCCAAGCGCGAATGAACGCATGGGGCATTATGGAACGCTTGTCGGTCGAACCCTTCGGTTCAGAGACTCGGGCTTGGCAGCCGGTCATCGTCCAAACACGAACGCATCACCAGCCAGTTGACCCGGTTGCCTACGACTGCGTAAAAATCATGCTGATCCGCGACGGCGCGGTCACTCTACTCAGTGAGTTCGGCAAGTGCGAAGCCCTCCCCGGAGACCTGGTCGTCTTGTGCGCGACGACGCTCTTGGGGGCGATTCCCCAATTACCAGTGACGGTTAGCACGGTGTATATCGACCCCGACTATCTCCTCGATCAAGTGCTGTGGAATCATGCGGAAGAGATTGGAGATCGACTGTCAGCCCAAGCTCTCGTTGAGCACACGTATCACTTTCGAGCGCAGGTGCTTCACTTGCCGGAGCGGACGGCCTTTCAGATCGGACAGCTACTCGACGGAATTGCCACTGAGCAAGCCGACACCGACTTTTTCAGAACGCAGGCGCGGTTCTCCCTGCTCATGAGGCTTCTCGCGACGCTGATGCCAATAGACAACCGTCATGAGCGAGGCATGCACTCGTTCCCATCGGCCTCGAAACCGCATAAACGGGCGAAGTATGCGCCTGTTCGCCATGAGATTCTGAGAATCGAGCGCGCGCTTCGAGCTGACCTGTCTCGTAGATGGACGGTTCAGGAGATGGCCGAGATCGCATACTTGTCTCCTCGGCATCTCACGCGCGTTTTCATCGACTCTCTCGGTCGAACGCCAGTCTCGTACCTGATGATGCTGCGAGCCAAGGAGATGAGCCGCCTTCTTCGTGAGACCCGAATGAGCATTGCGGAGGCCGGGCGCGCCGTGGGATGGTCGAGCCGAAGCCACGCGCGCGAAGCATTCATCTCCTGCATTGGCATGTCGCCCGCCGAGTACCGGCTCAGGTTCGCTGGCCGGGATACTGACGCCTGGCACTGGGATACCGACGAGTCGGCCCCTCAGATCTCGTGAATCACGGTGCGCCACGTTGGGGGAAGGAGGCCACTAGCTATTCACTCGCTGAACGAGTAAACTGAGTTCATGGCAATCACTCAAGCCCGACACTGGCGCACGGCAGCGCAGGCCCTCGCTCTGGTGCGACGCAGGCAGGGAGTGACGAGGACCGAACTGGCAAGCCTCCTTGGGCTTCAGAGCGGTCCAACGTCTGACCTGGTGAAGAGGCTTGTTCAAGCCGATCTGGTGCATGAGCAGCCAGTGACTCGCGAAGGGCCGGGGCGGCCCACGACCGTGCTTCACGCGAGCCCGTCAGGCCCCCTCGCCATCGTGTTGGACCTCCGCCATGGCGACTGGCGTCTGGGGACATGTGACCTGGACGGTAGCGTGACGATCCTTCGAGCAGGGCAGCACGACGGGTCAGCGCCAGACGTACTCTTGGCGCAGCTGGCTTCGGAGGTTCGTACGCTCGCGCAGGCCTTTGGTGATCGCGTTGTTGGAGCTGGTGTCACTGTTCCGGGGCTCGCAGTTGATGGTCGCCTGGCCATCACGATGTTGGGGTGGCCGGAGATCGACACTGCGCCACTCCGATTCGCGCTTGATGCTCCTGTCCTGTTAGGTAACGACGCAACAATGGCAGGCGTCGCGGAGGCACGCCTGCACCCTGTCGAGCAGAACCCGCTATTGCACATCGTGGTTGAGGTGGGTATCGGTGGCGCATTGATCGTGGATGGGCAACCAACACTCAGTGCACGCGGGATGCATGGCGAGTTTGGCCATCTCCCGCTCGGTGACCGCCACCTTTCCTGCCCGTGTGGCGCACAGGGCTGCTGGAACACATCGTTTGATCCGGTAGAGATCGCCCGACGCGCGGGGTTGAAGGAAACGACGGACCCCAGGTCGTGGCTCCACGATCTTTACAAGAACCCTAACCAGTCGCAACGGGTCCGCGAAGTCGTTACTTCTGTAGTTGCCGATCTAGCGAGCGGCATAGCTGGACTTGTCAATACGTTCGATCCGGCAGTTGTGTCCCTTGGAGGAATGGCCCACTTGATACGGCGAGCTGAGCCGGAGGTGTTTCGTCGAACCTACTCGGAGGGACTGATGAGAGTTCACCGCGCGAACCCGCCGGACATAATCGAGGCCAGAGCAGGCGATGACGCGACCCTCATTGGCGCAGGACTATCGGTGTTCGACAACGTACTTGATGCCGACCTGCTTGCCCATTGGGCTTCCTCGGGATCAAGGGCGGCATAATGACGGTGCAGGTAAGAGTGGATGCCTATCAACGGACTCGACTCACTTGGGTTGCATTCGGTGCCCTGTTCGCGTTCGGCATCTTGAATGCCGCCCTGGGCCCAGTGTTGCCCTACCTGCGAGCCGAACTGGGAGCCTCCTACTTCGTCGCTTCTCTTCATCCTGTTGCATTCGCGGTGGGGGTTGTACTAGCCGGTATTCAAGCCAATGCCTCGCGTGCTTCACGCAAGCCTGTCATAGTTGTTGGACTCAGCATCGCAGCGATTGCTGGTCTCTTGCTTGGCTACGGCCTCACCCTCCCAGCCACCATCGCAGCCTCGTTTCTCATCGGAGGCTTCGCCACTGCCGCGCTGATACGCACCTGGGCCATCCTGGCCGACGCACATGACCAGCATCGCGCGACTGCCATGTCCGAGGGCGAGGTTTACGTCAGTCTTGCCGGTATCGCAACGCCGCTTGTCATCAGCCTTTGCGCCAGCTCGATCCTGGGATGGCAGTTCTTCTTCGTTGTGGCCGCAATCATCGTTAGCGTCGCGGTGCTGGCCGTAAGTTTGACTCGGCTTACACCGGTCCTTGAACGCGGCTCGGATGACTCCCACTCATCGACCAAAAGCAAAACAACTAGCCTCACTACCCGACGAACTATCATCACGATCATCGCTGTGGTCGGTGCAGAATGGACATTGACTTTCTGGGCAGCGAGCTACCTCGATGAGTCCGTTGGCGTACCGCAAGACACTGCCGTCGCTCTCGTATCTGCGCTATTCGCCGCTAGCTTGGCAGGGAGGCTTCTTGCCAGCCGCCTTACGCTGAGATTTGCGGCCTTAAGGGTGCTTCATCTCGCGCTTGCCTGTGCACTTATTGGCATGCCGATCCTCCTACTGGCAGACAATGCACTGTTAGCAACAGCTGGTCTCTGTATCGCGGGCATAGGAATCGGCGCGACATTCCCTCTGGCCTCCTCACTTCATGTCGGCGCTAGTCGCCGCTCCTCAGACCAGTCGATGGGACAAGTCCTCATCGTCGCCGGATTCGGCCAGGTCGCCCCGCTCTTGACCGGAGCACTTGCCGGATTCGTCGGACTCCGCATGGGTCTCCTCGTCCTACCGGTTTTCATCATCCTGGCAGCGCTGGCATCGAGACCCCAGCGAGCCCTATCTCATCAATAAGCCGTCGCTCGCGAAGGAGCGCCAGAATGCTCGATTTCTCAGACAACAATCATGACTCGGTAGCGACAACACTCCTGCCGTGCAAGGCAGTCCTATTCGATTGCGATGGGGTTCTCGTTGACTCCGAAGCCATCATCCTTAACTCGTGGGGCCGATGGGCACGCGAGGTCGGGGTTGACCCCGATATGGTCCTCGCAACCGTCCATGGACGCCGTTCGCAGGACACCGTCGCACAGTTCGTTGAACCTCGCCACCAGAAGGAGGCGCTAGCCCTCATCGATTCCATGGAGATTGAAGACGCCGCCGGTGTCCGACCAATTCCCGGAGCCGGTGGCCTCGTCAACTCGATTCCCAACGAGCGCTGGGCCATCTTCACGTCAGGTTCGCCGGAACTCGCCCGCGCACGACTGACCGCTGCCGGAATCCCAATCCCGAAGGTGCTGGTAACAGGCGGCGACGTGACACACGGCAAGCCTCACCCGGAAGGCTACCGCCGTGCGGCATACGGCCTGGGTGCAGACCCGAAGGACTGCGTAGTCGTTGAGGACGCCGTACCGGGAATACGGGCCGCTCGCGCAGCGATGGTACGTTCTGTTCTCGGGGTCGGGAACCTGGACGTAGGCGACGACAAGCCCAACGTGACCATCCCGGACCTCCGCTACGTCCGTTGGACTCGATCTGGGCTTGAAGTCTTGATTCCGGCTCCCTGATCATGACGACGCAACACGGTCATCGGTTCCTGACCACGACCCTCGCCAGAAGCGAACCGAACCAGATCGAACGACATTATTCTTGGTGCATGACGCAGCCGGACCACGCTCTCCCTCTGTATGGGGATGACGTGTGCCGTCGTGACTTCAGGTAGGCAGCACAAATCACTCGTTTGTCCTGCCTGCCCATTTTCTGAAGTCATTGGAGTCTGCCTTGTCCGAAATTCTCGCTGTCGTCACTACGATCTGGGGGCTAGTGATGGCCCTAGCACCGTTGCTGCAACTACGCGTCATCATTAAGAACCGCGACGCGTCGGGCATTTCCACCGCTTGGATCTGCATTCTCTTGATCGGATTCCTGCTGTGGTTGGCCTATGGTCTGGTTAACCACACGGCACCTCTGATCATCACGAACACCGTCTCAGCTTCTATCGCAGTGGCTCTCTTGATCGCCATCACCGTCTACCGGAAGAAGACAGCACATCCCGTTGTCGAGGTGGTTGATGGACCATGAACTACAACGCGCCTCGGAAGCGCCGCCCCTGCTGGGTGCGCGCAGGTTCGCTCCTAGCCGCGCGAGCCACCGTCTTCCTCTTCCTTCTAACGGTGGCGGTGATGATTCTGAATCTGACCGTCAGAAACTATCCCCACTGGTTCGAGGTGTTAATAGTCGCCCCCGGCACCATATGGGCGCTGTCGCAATGGCTATGGATGGAGCGCGACTTCCTCCATATCGACGAAGAGTTGCGCGATCTGATCGAGCACGACGGCGACAATTAACTAAGGCTCTTGACCGGATGGAGCGCCTGCGTGAAGGTCTTGAGGATACAGACGACCACGCGTGGCGTCCGGTCGAGGTCCAGACACGCTTCCACGCAGCACCCGTCGATCCTGTCGCCTACGACTGCGTCAAGTTCATGCTTATCCGAGCCGGCCAAGTGACACTTCTCAGCGAGTTCGGAAAGAGGCTGGCGGTCGCTGGCGATTTCATAGTCCTGTGCGCAACAACTCTGTGCGGCGCCATCCCCTCGCCGTCAGTCACAGTTACTACCGCATATGTCGATCCTGACTACCTCCTGGATCAAGTGCTGTGGAACAACGCAGAAGCGCTTGGAGACCGCCTGGCTGCTCAATCGTTGGTCGACCGGACATATCACTTCCGCGCCCAGGTATTTCATCTCCCCTCTCCGATAGCTTCCCAAGTGGCTCAGATTCTCGACGGGATTGAGAGCACGCGGAATGAAGAAGAGGCTGCCTTTTTCTCTGTTCAGTCCCATTTCTCGCTTGTCTTGCGTCTCCTCTTACGCCTGATGCCTCTGACTTATCACCCGAGACCCGGAATGCACTCCTTCCCTGCGCGGGGCGACCTGAGAACACAGGTCAAGTACGCCCCCGTTCGTAGGGAAATACTGGCAATAGAGCAGGCTCTCCGAGCTGATCTCTCTCGTAGATGGACGGTTCAGGAAATGGCCAAGATCGTGTACCTGTCGCCGCGCCACCTAACCCGAGTATTCACGGTAGCCTTGGGCCGCACGCCGATCTCTTACCTGCGGATGCTACGCGCGAAGGAGATGAGTCGGCTTCTCCGCGAGACTCAGATGAGCGTTGCTGAGGCCGGACGGTCCGTGGGTTGGTCTAGTCGGAGTCACGCGCGGGAGGCGTTCATCGCCTGCATCGGTATGTCTCCGGCCGAATACCGGCTCCGGTTTGGTGGTCTGGATACGGACGCTTGGTACCGGCGGACAGACGAGTCATCCCCTCAAGTCTCGTGAACCACGGCGCGCCTTGCTAGGCATGTAATACGTCAGGTGTACCGCCAGGTGCCTGACGGCCACCCCCAACGGCCCCCACTCCCGTTGGTCGCCCCGTTCTTGGTGGCCCTATCGAACCTGGCGGTCGCTTCGGCGTACCTCACAGTCGCATGGCTGCCCCTCTGCTGGGTGGTTCCGACGATGGAGGGAGGTCCCGACATGGCGACGCGAGAGGAAGCCCAGGCCGCGCGCGAGGCGCGGCTCGAAGAACTGCACGAGCAGTTGACTGGTGCGGTCGAGCAGCTTGTGACCGGTGAGGACTGGGTGCGGGCGCTGTCGTTTGCGGCTAAGTTCAGGACGCGGAGCTTCAACAACACGCTCTTGATCTGGGCGCAACATCAACACGCGTTCGAGCAGGGCCGTGTGCCTGAGTCGTTCCCGTCCTATGTGGCTGGCCACCGGTAGCGGCGCAGGAGCATCCGCCGCCCTCGTCGCGGCCCTGGTGGAAGACCTGATCGAGACAGCCCGGCGGATGGCCGCACGATCACCCGGCGCGCGCCTCGACCCACCCATGCTCCTCGCGTTGGATGAGATAGCCAACCTCTCACCCCTGCCGTCCCTGCCGACGCTGATGGCTGAAGGAGGCGGGTCCGGCATCACCACCATGCCCGTCCTCCAATCCCTCTCCCAAGCCAGAGACCGGTGGAACGAACACCAAGCCAGTGCCATCTGGGACGCGGCCATCGTCAAGATCATCCTCGGCGGAGCCTCCGGCTCACGCGACCTCCAAGACGTGTCGAACCTGATCGGCGAGCGTGACGAGTACACCGACAGTGTGACCCTCGGCGACCACGGCAGCCGCTCCAACCAGCGTTCCATCCGCCGTGTCCCGATCCTGCCGCCCGACCACATCCGACGCTTGCCCTTCGGAACCGGGATCATCCTGCTGCGCTCCGCGCCACCCATCCTCACTGACCTGAACCCCTGGCCGGGATGCCCAGACGCCAAACAACTCGCAACTGACCGAGCCGAGATCGAAGACCTCCTCCGCCGCTCCGAGTAGCAGGGAGCAGGTTCCTACCTGTCTGTCACATGGCCCGAAACGCGGGCTCTCAGAGCAGACAGGAGTGACTCCATGTCAACGCAAGATGAGACCGTACTGGCTTCCCAAGAGCAACTGGACCTCGACGGTTCCGACTCGTCGAATGACCCCAAGATCGAAGACAGCGTCTATGGTTTCGTTGCTTCCAAGCCTCAGTTCAAGCATCCCAAAGGGGGCGTCCCGCGACTGTTCTTCATGGCGGGGCAAGAGCGCTACACGCATGAGCCTGACGGAACGTTCACGAAGAAGAAGACCAAGTTCTTCCGTGTCGTTGCCTTCCGAGGGGCTGCGGTTCACGCCAAGACCAAACTGTTGAAGCGGCAGTTCTTCATCGCGCAGGGCGAGCTTGAAAAGTACGTCGACGAGAAGACGGGCAAGGAGAGCAAGCGTTTCATTGCCAAGCGGTTTGGTCCTGACCTCGCGCGGCCCAGACCCCGTCCGGACGAGTCACCACACCACAGTGAACTGGAGCGTGAAGCGCCAGAACACGAGTCCACGCCTTTTGAGTCACCTGAGAGGTCCAGCAACGGCCCCTCGGGCGCTGCGGTTGGGATGTGAGGTCAGGTCATGAACGCACAGGACTACAGCTCCCGCCAGATGGATGTTCCCGATGATCCACCCGACTTCGAGGCCGATGCCGGGCTGCCCGTCCCGCCTCGCCCGGTCAACTGGAACCTCTTGTCGTCAGTGGATTTGGAAGCCGAGTTGTTGGAACTCAACCGTTGGGTGGATTGGCTAAGGCACGTGTACGGGCTACCAGCCAGCGTGATCCCGCCACTGTGGCACCGTCACCCAGAACTGCTGTGGGAGCTCTCCGCACTGCACCTGCACTGGCTCGCCGCATACGATCCCGAGCAAAACGCCTCCGCTCCCTTGGGGTGGCATCGTGACTTCGCTGATGCGCGCCACCGGCTCCGTGACTGGGTCGCCACCAGCGGTACACGGCTCGATAGGGACCGACCCACACGTCAGACCAGCTGGCCCGGCGAAGAACCAGCCGAACCCATCGAAGAAGAACTCATCTCTGACCGGGACGAGGACTTCGTTGCGTTCGTCATCGAAGAGGTCAACCGCCGTCGAGAGGCCGAAGACGCATTCTTCGCCGGGGTCGATCCCGAGACGGGCGAGGTGATCGGCTGATGGTACGGACCTACCAGCGCAAGACAAGCCAACGTCCCCGCGAGGAACGCCACCTCTCGGTGCGAGCGGAGCATCGCGAGAGCCCTGACCTGGATAAACTGACCGAACTCCTGATCCGCTTCACCCTCCAAGACACGGGACAGCGTCGCGTCCAGCGCTCCTCCACGCAAGGACCGGATCGGTGACAGACGTTGCCAGATCGGCGTAGAATGAAGCTGTCCGCCGTAGAGGCGGATGTTGTGGTCCCTGACCTCGTCCCTATGACGGGGAATGTTACTTGGCCTTCGCGGCTATGTCCTTGCGGCCTTCGGGCTCTTCTCACAATCAACATTCGCAGTTGATGACTCTGCGGTGGCTTGACCACTAGCTGCGGAGAAGAGCCATGACCACCCTTCTTGCCGACCCTCCTGAGGTCGATAGTCTCGTCGCCCCTTCTGTGCCTGATGGCGGAGCGACCGCCGTCATCTATCTGCGTGTCTCCACCAAGGAGCAAGCGGAGAAGGGTGGCGGCGATGAGGGATATTCCATCCCGGCCCAGCGCGATGCGAACATGCGTAAGGCCGAACAGCTTGGTGCCACCGTCGTTGAAGAGTTCGTGGACGCGGGCGAGTCCGCCAGGAAGGCCGACCGGCCCGCGCTGATGCGGATGATCAAGTACGTGGCAGAGCACCAGGTGAACTACTGCATCGTTCACAAGGTAGACCGGCTCGCACGCAACCGGGCCGACGACGTGACCATCCACCTCGCGCTGCGCGACGCCGGGGTGATGCTGGTATCTGCCAGCGAGAACATCGACGAAACCCCAAGCGGCATGTTGCTGCACGGCATCATGTCCTCCATCGCCGAGTTCTATTCACGCAACCTGGCCACCGAGACCGTCAAAGGTATGTCGCAAAAGGCAGCCCAGGGCGGAACGATCGGGCTAGCTCCCATCGGCTACGAGAACGTCGGCATCCGCAATGAGTTCGGGCGCGAGGAACGCGCCGTCCAGATCGATCCCGAGCGCGCCGAGTTGGTGACGTGGGCGTTCCAGGTCTTCGCCTCCGGGCTGTGGACCGTCGCTCAGTTGCACCGTGAACTCGTCCGTCGTGGCCTGACGACCCGGCCCACGCCGAAGCGGCCCTCGAAGCCCGTCACCAAGTCCAGCGTTCAGCGGATGCTGCGCAACCCCTACTACACCGGCGACATCACCTACAAAGGGGTGACGTACAAGGGGACACATGAGCCCATCGTTCCGCGTGAGGTCTGGTACCAAGTCCAGATCGTGCTCGACGCCCACGTCTCGGCCGCTGACAAGACCCAGACACACGATCACTACCTCAAAGGAACCGTCTACTGCGGACAGTGCGGCTCCCGGCTGATCATCTGCAACGCCAAGAACAGACACGGCAAGGTCTACCCCTACTTCATCTGCTCCGGCAGGCACTCCGGCAACACCGACTGCACCCGCCAAGCCATGCTGATCGAGGACGTCGAACGCCTCATCGAGGAGTACTACGAGACCGTCCAGGTCTCCGCCCAGGCCCGCCAGGACATCGCCGGGATGCTGCACGCCGAGTTCGACCGACTCATGGCCCGCGAGACCAAGGAACTCGAACGGCTGGTCAACGAACGCGGCGAGCTGGAACGCGAACGCTTCAAACTCCTACAGGCCCACTACGCCGACGCCGTCCCACTCGACATGCTCAAAAGCGAGCAAGACCGGATCAGCGCGGCACTTGAAAGGATCAACTTCCGTATCGCCGCCCACGACAACGAGTACGCCGACGCCAGAGAGAACCTGGAAGACTCACTCGGACTACTCGCGCAGGTCTCGGACATCTACCAGCGCTGCGACGATCTGAACCGCAGACTGTGCAACCAGGCGCTCTTCACCGCGATCTACATCGACGAGGACGGGCAACCCAACGTGACCTACCATCGCCCCTACGACACCCTGTGCGACCCCGAGGTCCAGGGCAACGCCCTCACCTGGGCTGCCGAGGCAAAGAAAAGGGGCGAGGTTCAAACCGGAACCAGAATGGTTCCTCTTGTCGAGGGTTTGAACCTCGCCCGAATGGGGTGGCTGACGGGACTCGAACCCGCGACAACCGGCACCACAAGCCGGGGCTCTACCAACTGAGCTACAGCCACCAATGCGACAAGATTGCTTGCCGCAACAGAAGCTAACTTTACCGGCTTGCCTGACAAGTTTGTAATCGGCCCCTCGTGGTCTCAGTCACGGCATATCCATACCCCGGATACTTAGCCCCACCCGAGTTCATGCAACTCGTCTTCCTTGATTCCGAAGTAGTGGCCGATCTCGTGGACCACGGTCGTATAAACTTGGTCCTCAAGTTCTTGCGGATCGCGGAATGCTCGTTGCAGAGGACCTTGGAAGATCGTGATGGTATCGGGCATGACTCCGGCGTAATCAATCCGATCAGTGAGAGGTTGCCCCACATAGAGCCCGAGTAAATCGGACGGCTTGTCAGCCGGAGGTTCCGCTTCTACGATTACTGCGCAGTTCTCTACGCCAGCCATCAACTCTGACGGAATCCTGGCAAGAGCGGACTCCACGAGTTCCTCGAACTCTTTGTCTGACAATGGCGGCTGTTCCTCGACCGCACCAAAGCACCCCTCGTCAACGGCGCTCTCTCCCACAGCGTTTTCGTCGTTCACCAAAAGGCACGCACCGAGATTGCGTCGGCGAAATTGCCCAGGGCCGCAGGCGTCACATCCAGGTACAGATCCGCGTCGACTAACGCGATTTCCATTACCTTGAAAGACCCATGCCCATCAGGCACGATGTCCACGCGGTTGAATAGGAACTGCTCGTCGCGTCCCATCCTTTCGCGAACGTAGGCATGCAGGACGGCACGAATCTGTTCCCCCCAACCGAGTTCCTGGTCAGATGCCTCACGCGCCGAGACTACCGCCTCATGGATACTGGTATCGGTCACCTGTGCGGGATGCAGGAATGCCGTCTTGTGTACCGCGTGAGACAACAACCCGTTGAAGAACACTAGGGAGATCTCGCCGTGAATGTCTATCTCTTTCTGGTACCGCTGTATCATGATGTCGCGGCCATTGCCCAACATTTTCATGGCCTGACCAATCGCGGCTTGACGTGCGTGCAGATCAATCGAACTGTAGCGTCCAATATCGCGCACTCCAGATGACACCGTCGGCTTCAAAATGAAATCTCCGAACGCCGGGAACCTGGCGTGCACCTGCTGCTTCGAATAGTTCGCGGACGAGGAAACCCAAGTCGTATCAATCGTCGGCAGACCCCGGGCCTGCAGTTCCTTCAAATAGTGCTTGTCCGAGTTCCAGTTCAGCACATCGTAGCTGTTCAGGATCCGAGGAATCTGCTGCGCCCACCGCAAGAATGCCTCTCGGTCACGCGCGTAGTCCACGACGGAGCGAACTACCACAATTCCCGCATCGTCCCAGTTCATGCCCGGGTCATTCCACACCTTGATCTGAGGGTCGATTCCACGGTCAGATAGCGCATCTAGGAGCCCGTGTTCATCCGGATAGAGGTTCGGCAGTGAAGCCGCGGTAGCAAGAGTCACCTTTGGTCTGCTCATGGACTTACGTTACCGCGTCAACGCTGTGCGCGTGGGCTCAGCGAAGGCCTTCGGGCCGCGCGGCTGCTTCTTCCAACAATGCATCGACCAACTCTGCATATGAAATTCCAACGTTCTGGAACAGAACCGGATACATGGAGAACGGAGTGAAGCCCGGCATCGTGTTCACTTCGTTGAGGATCAGGCGCCCCGATTCCTCGTCATAGAAGAAGTCCACGCGAGAGATGCCCTCCCCTATCAGGGTTTCGAATGCGCGGGCGGCCGCACTGCGGATTTGTTCGGCCACCTGCTCCGGGAGGTCGGCAGGGCATTGCAATGTAACTCCCGAGGGATCGAAGTACTTGGTGTTGTAGTCGTAGAAGTCCTCACCCAGCACGGAGATCTCGCCCACTGCTGAAGTCCTCAATGTTCCATCCGCGAGTCCGAGGACACCGCATTCGACCTCTCGGCCGCTGGCAACTGCCTCTACGATCACGTGGGGATCGTGACACTGCGCCTGTTCGACGGCAGCTCTGAGCGTTCCTGCCGACATCACGCGAGAGACACCCAACGACGATCCCGCACGGCACGGTTTCACGAACACGGGAAACCCCAGTTCATCGGCGATCTGCTTTTCGAAGGCTCCGGGGTCGGCATCCCACTGCGCCTTGGAGAAAGAGGTCCACCTACCAACGTCGATTCCCGCGTCATGCAGCACCATCTTGGTTAGGTGCTTGTCTTGGCATACAGCCGAGGACGCAACGCCACATCCCACGTAGCGCACCTTGCAGAATTCAAGAAGACCTTGGACAGTGCCGTCCTCGCCGAACGGGCCGTGGAGCAGAGGGAATACCACATCTACGTCGCCGACAACCTGGACTGTGCTGCCGATCGGGGAATCTTGCGCATCCACCTCGTACTGAATCAGTCGCGGAGAACCGGGAAGGAATCCGACACGATGGGTGCCGACCTCAACGGTATATCCGTCATCCTGGTCCAGATCGTAGATCTCCGGGTCGTTCGGCAACGGCACCCAATCACCTGTCGGAGCGATACCGACCGGGAAGACATTCCACTTTTCATCATCGATGGCCCTGAGGACGCCACCCGCCGTGGCGCAACTGATCTGATGTTCCCCGGACTGACCACCAAACAGGAGTACCGCAAGGGGACGGGATCCCGCACTTTCGGTTGTGGCATCTGACATTGTCGCACTGGATCCGTGGAGGTCGTTTGAAGTCATATGAAAACCGTATCTCTAACGATGTTTTGCGGAAAACCAATTGGGCACTCCGGCACTCCTCGTGGCGAACAGCGAAACACCGGGGCCTCAGTCCAACAGTTCGATCTCCCAGCCGTCCATCTTCTGAGGTCGGCCAAGTAGCATCTCACCCATCTCTTCGACGGTTGCATCGCCAGATAGTGTCGCAACGATCGCGCGCGTGATCGGGAAGTCAACTCCCAATTCGTCGGCGATCTCAAGAAGTGGGTGCGCGGTTCTCGCTCCTTCAGCAACACCCGGTGATAGCTCAAGCGCCTGCTCCAAGGTCATCCCCTTACCCAAGCGGTAGCCCAGCGAATAGTTTCGCGATAGACGAGACGAACAGGTAGCAATCAGGTCCCCCACACCGGCCAGACCGCCGAATGTGTCAGGCCGCGCCCCCAGCGCAGTACCCAACCGTGTCATTTCTGCAAGCCCTCGGGTCATGAGAGTCGCACGAGTGTTCGCACCTAATCCCAATCCTTCTGCGGCGCCAATCGCCAACGCGATCACGTTCTTCGCTGCACCTGAAATCTCGCAGCCAATCACGTCCGTAGACACGTAGGGACGGAAATAGGAGTTATGGCATACTCGCGCCAGCTTCTTCGCGGTCTCCAGATCAGCACTAGCGACAACTGATGCAGTAGGTTGGCGCACAGCTATCTCCATGGACAAATTCGGGCCAGAAACAAGCGCCACTTGGGAATCTGGGAGTGCACCTGCTTCTTTCATGATTTCAGTAACAGTGCGGCGCGAACCCACCTCAATTCCCTTTGAGAGGGACACGTATGTAGCATCTGGGGAATACACGACTGCGTGGCGCACAACCTCGTCTATCGCCTTGATCGGCACGGCAACAACAATAATGTCGCAGCCGTCTACTGCTTCTCCAATATCGGTCGTAGCCGTAATAGCATCGGAGAGTTCGACGCCCGGCAGGTAGGCAGAGTTCTCATGTTCGTTGATCATCTCAACGATCAACTCACGCCGCCCCCACATCACTACCCTGTGTCCAGAGTCAGCCAAGACTTGGGCGAAAGTCGTGCCCCACGATCCCGTTCCCAAGACTGCAATCTTTGTCGGTTCCATCGCCGATCGCCCCTTCGACTTCACATTCAAACCCTGCTCGCATCGCATTTCGAGTGCAAAACGATCCTTCGTTCTGACCTCAAGGTTAGTCTCCGCCAGCGTACTCTGTAGCTCTGGTGCACAAGCATGTGCACTGCAACCCAGAGTCCTAATGATCGGTGAGGTGCCAAGTGACACATCGGAAATTCCTCAGTACAATCGCCGCCACCACGCTGCTCCTGGCGACAACTGCCTCGGGGTGCAGCAGTGGGAAAGAGACAGAATCTCCCAATCCCGACAACGGACTCCAGAGCGCACAGTCCCAGCCAGTGGAACCAGATGACACCAATGACGAAATCATTGAGGAGAAAGAGGAAGAAGACACTGTAATCGAAGGCTCAGATCCCGGTGACGGTTGGAGTGAACATCCGTTGGAGTACGAGCCGCAGGAGATCGCAGATCCGCCCGCGATCCTCACTGATCTGCGCGTCGGATCGCACGATGGCTTCGAACGAGTTGTCGCTGAGTTCACGGGCAACGGTCCCGTCGGCTGGCGCACGGTGTGGGAGCATGAGGTTTTCGAGCAGGGGCGCGGTGAACCCCTCGAGATCGAGGGACCCGTTTTTCTAGATGTATTCCTTCGAGGCACGTCGATCCCCATGACCGATGAGGATTACGAGGTCTATTTCGAACAGCACAACCCTCGCATCAGCGGCGGTATTCGCGCAATCTACGACTCGACCTTCGAGGGTACGACGCACATCGCGATTGGAATGGACTACCAGCGTCCCTACAGGATCTACACACTGGCAGATCCCTACCGCGTTGTGATCGACATTCAGACCACTACTGATTAGTCCTGTGAATCTGCCGGCAGGATGTCCTGTCGGCGGTTCGCTTTGGCTAGCTTCCTGCGCCACTTGGAGAACTTGGTGAACTCCGATTTACCCGGTCCGCCATGCTCGCGCATGTTCCACGGGATCGCTGGAGGAATTTCACCGCGAAGCTCCGCGACTCCGTCGCCCAGTCGACCCTGTAACCGCTGGGTGAGCTCGCGAACTCCCTCGCGATTCTCCGAACCTCCTGGAATGTCAGAGTAATCGAGTTCCGGGAGCACCCGAACGGTCAGTACGGGTCTACGGCCGAACACCTTGAGACCGGCATAGCGGTCCATTACGTCTTGGGCCCCCCACTGTGCGACCGGAATGATGGGTACTCGCACATCTAGCGCCAGTCGCGCCAGCCCCGTCTTCCCCTTCATCGGCCAAAACCCAGGGTCCCTTGTCAAAGTCCCCTCGAAGTAAATCCCGATGATGTCGCCGTTGGCCAAAGCTTCACGGGCATGGATCAGCGAATCCGTGGCCTCTTTCGATTCGCGCACCACTGGAATCATCCCCCACCACCGCATAAACGGCCCCACGATCGGAACTCGAAACAGCGAGTCCTTCGCTAGGAATCGCACCTGATATCCGCAGTCAGCCATGAAGAATCCCATGGTAACCGGGTCAAAGTTGGACATGTGGTTCGGCGCGAGAATGAAGGCTCCTTCCCTGGGCAGGTTCTCAACCCCCTCCCAACGAGTTTTTGCCAGCAAACCCATGATCGGAATCAGCGCCGTGTAGGCCACTTTGTACATCCCTTTGACGTTGCCTTTACGGGGACGTCCACCCGGTGGGGTCTTCCTGAACATGGGACTCATTCCTGCTCCTGCTTTCCTGCAACGACCTTGAGCGCACGCGAGAGAACTCTGATCTCAAGTGGGGTCTGACCCACGTAGTCGCCGTCCGCCATCGCAATGATGCCAGCGGGGCCAATCAGTTTGAAGACCCTGCCTTCCTTGACCTTGATGATTGGATCGTGTGCACTCCGCGCAGTCAGTGCGCGTACTAGAGGTCGCAGAACTCGAAGCCGAGACATCGGTTCAACACTGACCAATTCGAGGATCCCATCGTCAAACTGCGACCCTGGAACCAAGTTGACCCCGCCACCAAACCATCCGGAGTTGGAAATCGAGCAGAGCCAACCGCCCACTTCCTCGTCCCTCCCATCCACCAGCGCTTCCATGCGGACCGGCTTGTGTTTACCAAGGAACCCGTATACGGCACCCCATGCGTAAGCCACGGGGCCCGAACGTATCCATGCGCGATTCGCAACCATGTTGGCCGTTGCATCAATACCCAGCGAGACGATCCCCAAGGCGATCTCCTCGTGGCCGTTGCTCGTTACGCTCATCGCGTCCATGTCGCACACCCAGGAGCTGACTTCACTTGCATCAGCATCTGCCAGCTTCCTGACCCATCGGCCCGCGTTGGCGCCGATTCCAAGCGCGCGGCACGTGTCGTTTCCTCGCCCAAGAGGTATGGGCACCAAAGGTGTCTGCGTTCCGAGGACTCCCCGCGCAGCCGTAGTGATATAACCGTCTCCACCAAGCGCTGCGACAAACGGAGAATCAACCTTCGATGCTTCAACTTCAACATCATGTTCAGAGGTAGTCACTTTTACTTCGACTTCCCAGCCCCCACGTCCCAGGGTTCGCGCCAGGTCGCGACCATAGTTCAGAGCACGACCACGTGCCGACATTGAGGACACAAGTAGCGTCATTGAGCGTTCGTGCTCCTGACGTTCCTGGGATTCGTTTCTGCTCACAGCTTGCCCCACGGTCGCTAGTTCGACTGCTATCGGTACCCGGCGGCGGATCAGACGTACTCGATGTCCGCGTGAAGGGCGCGAAGCTTCGAAATGAAGTGCTCGTATCCGCGGGAAATCATGTCGATACCCGAAACATGGGAGGTACCCTGCGCGGCGAGCGCGGCGATCAAATGCGAGAATCCGCCACGAAGATCAGGGACCTCAATGTCTGCAGCGTACAACGGCGTCGGACCTGAAATTACTGCCGAGTGGAAGAAGTTTTCCTCGGCGAACCTGCAGGGCGCACTTCCTACGCATTCCTTGTAGACCTGGATGTTCGCCCCCATCTTGCGCAGTGCGGAAACGAACCCGAATCGATTCTCATATACCGTTTCATGAACAATTGACAGACCTGCTGCCTGAGTCAATGCCACTACCAGGGGCTGCTGCCAGTCCGTCATGAATCCAGGATGAACGTTGGTTTCCAGCACGATTGGGTTCAGCTGGCCACCGGGATGATAGAAGCGAATGCCGTCAGCTTCAACTTCGAAACCACCTCCGACTTTGCGATATGTGTTCAGAAAGGTGGTCATATCGGGTTGAACGGCACCCTTGACGAAGACATCACCACCAGTCGCAAGTGCCGCTGAACCCCAGGACGCTGCTTCTATGCGATCCGGGAGCGCGGTGTGCGAGTAGCCTTCTAGGTGACCCACACCTTCAATGCGAATGGTCCGGTCAGTGTCAACCGAGATGATCGCACCCATCTTCTGCAGAACGTTGATCAGATCCATGATCTCAGGTTCAACGGCGGAGCCACGCAACGTGGTGATGCCTTCAGCTTGAACGGCAGTTAGGAGCGTCTGCTCCGTTGCGCCAACCGATGGGTAGGGCAACTCAATAGACGTGCCTTTCAGTCCACTGTCCGGTGAAACCAGCCGGATGCCGCCCGTTTCCTTGATGACTTCCGCACCGAACTTGCGCAGTGTCTGCAGATGGTAGTCAATCGGGCGATCACCAATGGCACAGCCGCCAAGCTCAGGGATGAACGCTTCGCCCAAGCGATGCAACAGCGGACCACAGAATAGAATCGGGATTCGCGAGGACCCAGATAGTGCATCGATATCACCGTAGGCTGCCGACTCAACGTTGGCCGGGTCTAGGAGCAGCACGCCTTCGGTCTCGTCAAAATCGACGTCGACGCCATGGGCAATCAGCATTTCCTTGACCACGTCGACATCGCGGATCAGTGGCACATTGCGCAGTTGAGAGGGAGTCCGTCCAAGGAGGGAGGCAACCATCGCTTTGGGCACAAAGTTCTTCGCGCCCCTAACCGAAATGGTTCCGTAGAGTGGGCTGCCACCCTTGACGCGGAGGACCTGCGACATCTTGTAAGCTCCCTCTTTCGCGCGCGGCTCCAGCTCCAGTTTTCAGACAGATCCGGGATTCCCACTCAGATCGCTGGATACAGCGTCGCAAATTCCTGGTATGAGTCTACCCAAGCCTCAGTCCCCCAGCGCGTGAGCCGTACCCCAGTCCATCAGTCCCTAGCGGTCAGTTGACGGGCCCTCAAGGCCATTTTACTGACCCCAAGGACTCCGTCCCAGGCCGCCTAGTTCAGAGGCGAATGCTTCTCCGGAAGGGTCTTTGGTTTCCATTCGGGACGAGCTTCCTCGTACGTCTCAATCGAGTCTTCCTCGCGCAGAGTCAAGCCGATGTCATCCAGGCCCTCCATGAGGCGCCACCTGGTGTAGTCATCGACTACGAACGGAAATGTAGATCCTCCGGCGGAGACCGTCATCTCTTCGAGCGAGACTGTGATCTTTGTGCCGGGCTCGGTTTCAACAAGTTTCCAGAGAGCCTCGCAGTCTTCTTGGGAGATTTGCCCCGCAACGAGCCCCTGCTTTCCAGCGTTGCCACGGAAAATGTCAGCGAACTTCGAGGAAAGAACCACTTTGAATCCGTAGTCTTTCAATGCCCATACCGCGTGCTCGCGTGATGAGCCGGTACCGAAGTCAGGTCCGGCGATTAGGACTGAACCGCTGGCGTATCCCGGGTCATTCAGCACGAAAGACGGATCTTTGCGCCACGCCGAAAACAGTGCGTCCTCAAACCCGGAGCGAGTAATGCGCTTTAGGTAAACAGCGGGGATGATCTGGTCAGTGTCTATGGCGCTGCGACGCAATGGAACACCAACACCAGTGTGGGTCGTAAACTTCTCCATGCTAGATGCTCCTTACGCCTGGTCTGCGGTGTCTTCTAGATCGCCGGGACTCGCCAGTGTTCCCTTTACGGCAGTGGCAGCGGCTACGGCCGGAGACACCAGATGCGTGCGTCCACCGCGACCCTGACGGCCCTCAAAGTTTCGATTAGACGTCGACGCAGCGCGCTGCCCCGGGCTCAGCTGGTCGGGATTCATGCCAAGACACATCGAGCAGCCAGCGTTACGCCAGTCAGCGCCAAAGTCGATGAAAACCTTGTCGAGACCCTCGGCTTCTGCCTGCAAGCGCACCTGGGCGGAGCCGGGAACGACCATCATCTCTACGCCGTCAGCCTTCTTACGTCCGCGAATGATGTTCGCAGCACGGCGCAAATCCTCGATACGACCGTTAGTGCACGAGCCCAGGAAGACCACGTCCACCGGGATGTCACGCATCTTCGTATTGGGCTGCAGGTCCATATATTCCAGTGCACGTTCAGCGGCAGCGCGAGCAATCGGGTCGTCAAGGTCTTCGGGATCGGGGACCGAAGCGGACAGCGGGACACCCTGACCGGGGTTGGTGCCCCAGGTGACGAAGGGCTCCAGCTCATCCGCGTTAATGATGACTTCGGCATCGAACTGGGCGTCCTCATCCGAGCGAAGGGACTTCCAGTATTCGACAGCGCTATCCCAGTCCACTCCCTCGGGAGCGTGCGGACGTCCCCTCAAGTATTCGAACGTGGTCTCATCCGGGGCGATCATGCCTGCGCGAGCACCCGCTTCGATCGACATGTTGCATATCGTCATGCGGGCTTCCATCGACAGTTCGCGAATCGCCTGACCGCGATATTCGAGGACATAACCCTGACCGCCATTGGTCCCAATCTTGGCGATCACAGCGAGGATGATGTCCTTTGAGGAAACTCCCGGCTTCAGCGAACCGTTGACGGTGATAGCCATGGTCTTGAAAGGTGCCAGCGGAAGAGTCTGAGTCGCCAAGACATGCTCAACCTCTGAAGTTCCAATTCCGAACGCCAGGGCTCCAAAAGCACCGTGGGTCGAGGTGTGAGAATCACCGCAGACAATCATCGTTCCGGGCTGTGTCAGACCCAACTGTGGTCCCACGACGTGGACAATACCCTGTTCCGGGTCACCCAGGGAGTGCAGTCGAACGCCAAATTCCTCGGCATTCTTGCGGAGAGTATCTATCTGCAGCCGCGAAGTGAGATCCGCAATCGGCAGGAAAATGTCTTTGGTCGGAGTGTTGTGGTCCTCGGTCGCAATCGTCAGATCGGGGCGACGCACAGGACGACCAGCCAGCCGTAGTCCCTCGAAAGCCTGGGGGCTGGTCACTTCGTGAACGAAATGCAAGTCGATATAAAGCAGGTCGGGGGCAGAGCCTTCACCGGGTTTCACGATGTGGTCGCGCCACACCTTCTCTGCCAGGGTCTTGCCCATGCTCTCTCACCAATGCCTTCTAGGACTCCGAAGAGCCTTCTGAAATCCCACGCTGAATCAAGCTGGTCGCGACCCGGCTCCCAGACTGTCGTGAGCTTGTGATTGCTCAGAAGACGTCCGATACGGTTCCGCCGCCAGACACCCTGCTTTCGTCCCGAGCGCGGGCCAGGACCACCAAAGTTGATTCTAGATTCTGCCTTAACTCGGCCTTTCGATTTGGTATCTCACTGTTTGGGATGGCAATATCCGAACATGGACGGCAACACAGAATCTAGCGGTGTTGGTGTACTCGACAAGGCAGCACTCGTGCTGAATGCCTTAGAGTCCGGCCCCGCGACGCTAGCGCAACTGGTAGCAGCCACTCAATTGGCACGCCCGACTGCTCATCGACTCGCGGTCGCACTTGAGCACCACCGTTTTGTTACGCGAGACATGCAGGGTCGTTTTGTTCTAGGTCCCCGCCTGCAGGAACTTGCTTCCTCTGCTGGCGAAGATCGCTTGATTTCCTCGTCACTACCAATCCTCGTTGCATTGCGCGACCACACCAAGGAGTCAACGCAGCTATTTCGCTGGCAGGGTGAGCACCGAGTATGTGTTGCCGCCGCCGAACGAAAGGTAGGCTTGCGTGACTCGATCCCAGTTGGGGCGACACTTTCGCTGAAGGCCGGGTCAGCTGCCCAAGTGCTGTTGGCTTGGGAAGAACCCGAGCGCCTACACCGCGGTCTAGTAGGCGCATCCTTCACCGCAACCACACTGTCACAGGTCCGTCGACGGGGGTGGGCTCAGTCAGTTGCTGAACGTGAGCCAGGCGTGGCGTCCGTATCCGCTCCCGTGCGTGGTGTTGACGGCCGAGTGATTGCTGCACTTTCGATCTCTGGTCCGATTGAGCGCATGGGCCGTCAGCCCGGACGTCTTTACGGCCCTGCCGTGGTCGCCGCTGCCAATCGTCTCACGGAGTTCTTGCGCACAGCTGAGGAAATGGGGCTGTAGCACCAACCGCGTAACTTTTTCGCCTACCCGCTACGCACAAGTTCCACTTTGGGTTCCCTCGATGTGCACCCGCGTACGTGTCTGCTCCGCAAGTACCGCATGTGAGATGGTTGTAGGCAAAAATTCCCCGAAAAACGAGGATTTTTGCCTACAACGCTCACACTTACGAAAGCAGCGATCCCCGGATTGGCGTTATCGCTCCCAGGTGACAAGGCCTGTTCTTTAGCAGAAGATTTGTACCCCCAACGGGATTTGAACCCGTGTTACCGCCGTGAGAGGGCGACGTCCTGGGCCGCTAGACGATGGGGGCCCACCCAACCATTTGCCGGTCCCGGATCACGGGACACACATGACCACACAGTTGAGCTGTACCCCCAACGGGATTTGAACCCGTGTCGCCGCCGTGAGAGGGCGGTGTCCTGGGCCGCTAGACGATGGGGGCCCTGATCAGTAAAACTCTGGTTGTAGCAACCCGGTTGTACCGAATCGCTGGGGTACTAGGACTCGAACCTAGACTAAATGAACCAGAATCACTCGTGCTGCCAATTACACCATACCCCAAGGCATTTGCCAGTCTTTGTTACCTCAAACCGACAAGGTAAGAGGCTACCTGAATCGGCCGCCTGTCCCCAAATCATTCATTCGTGAATGCCGTCACGAACTTGCCGATCGGCATCCGAACTGAATGAAAAAATGAGCATAGAGTTCCCTCGCGACCACCGCCGAAGTTAGCTCAAAGCATTGCGCAGCGCCTGCAAACGAGCCAAGGTTGATGACTTCCCAAGGATTTCCATCGATTCGAACAGTGGTGGGGACACCCGCCGACCACTCAGCGCACCGCGCGCCGGAGTGAAGGCAAAACGCGGTTTCAGCCCTAGACCTTCGATCAGGGCAACACGCAAGGCGGCTTCTACATTCTCAGCCGTGAATGATTCCTCATTCACGGCTTCCAGCGCCACCACACTCGCTGTCAAGATCTCTCCTGCATTCTCACGCAGTTGTTTGCGGGCGTCGTCCTCGATCAAGATTTCGTCGTCACTGCGGAACAAGAAGCCCATCATGCCAGGGGCTTCCCCCAGTAGTTGGATACGCGTCTGAACCAGAGGGGCACTTGCGACCAGGATTCTACGTTCTCGGTCCGTCAACGCCTCAAATGAGTCCGCGCTGATCAGGCCGTCTCGGTGGAGGAAGGGCACCAGCCTCCGAGTGAAATCGTCGGTTTCCAGCAAGCGAATGTGATCGGCGTTGATGGCTACACATTTCTTCGGGTCGAAGCGAGCCGGGTTGGGGTTGACGTCGGAAATATCGAATACCTCGCACATCTGCTCCATGGAGAAGATGTCCTCGTCAGGGCTAATCGACCAGCCGAGTAACGCCAGGTAGTTGAGCATGCCCTCGGGAATCATTCCCTTCTCTCGGTGCAGCAGCAGGTTGGACTCGGGGTCGCGCTTCGAGAGCTTCTTGTTGCCCTCGCCCATGACATAGGGGAGATGCCCGTACTCCGGCACCTGATCCGCAACGCCAAGTTCAACAAGCGCTCGCATCAAAACGATCTGGCGTGGCGTGGAACTCAGCAGGTCCTCGCCGCGAAGAACATGGGTAATGTGCATCATCGCGTCATCGACCGGGTTCACCAGCGTGTACAGCGGGTCGCCGTTCGCTCGAACAATCGCGTAGTCCGGGACCGATCCCGGCTGGAATGTGATATTACCGCGCACCAGGTCGTTGAATGTGATCGGCTCGTCAGGCATGCGCATGCGGACGACCGGCTCGCGACCCTGGTCGCGAAAGGCTTGCTTTTGTTCTTCAGTCAGGTCGCGGTCAAAGCCGTCGTAACCCAGCTTAGGATTGCGACCCGCAGCGATATGGCGTGCCTCCACTTCCTCGGGTGTTGAGAAGGACTCGTATGCATAGCCGCCCTCCAACAGTTGTGGAATAACGGACTTGTAGATATCCATGCGCTCGGACTGCCGGTACGGTCCGTAATCGCCGCCAACTTCAACACCCTCATCCCAATCCAAGCCAAGCCAGCGCAGAGACTCGAGGATCTGGTCGTAGCTCTCCTGCGAATCACGAGCCGCGTCCGTATCCTCGATACGGAACACAAACGTTCCACCGATGTGACGCGCAAACGCCCAGTTGAACAGGCAAGTGCGGATCATTCCAACGTGCGGAGTACCGGTCGGTGAAGGACAGAATCGAACGCGTACCGGACTGCCGGTCGTGTCTACGGAAGAGGAAGAGTTAGCCATGACCCAAAATCGTACCGCCTTGCTGCGGGGCCGAGGACCCCGACTTGACCGTCAACCTCACGCCTCGGGGCTACCATGGCCTGGAGCGGCTACCAGCTACCTAGGAGATGACTAGCATGCCACTTCTGCAATCGACCGAATCAGAACTGCTGGAGACCGGCTCCCTGAAATGGACCGGAATGTCGCGGAAAAATGGGCAGCCTGCCCTGGGTGCCTGGGTTGCAGAGATGGACTTCGGAACAGCCCCCGCGGTCGAGGATCGAGTGATTACAGCCATTCGCCGCGGATTCCTGGGGTACACGCCACCGTGGACCAGGGACGCAGTCACGGATTCTCTAGTCCATTTCCAGGAGCGCAGGTTTGGCTGGACTGTGAAGCCAAGTTGGGTGCGGATGTCCGAAAGCGTGCTGCACAGCATGCGCGCCATGATTGACGGGCTCACGCGTCCGGGATCTGCGATCGTTGTGCCGACCCCTGCTTACATGCCGTTCCTCACCATTCCGCAGTCAATGGGCCGCGAGATGATTCCCGTGCCGTCGCTCCACACGCCAAATGTTCAGCGCCCGCAGGTCGAAGACCCCGCACAAGCCTGGTCTTTGGACCTCGACGGCATTGAGGCTGCCCTCAAAAAGGGGGCTGGGCTGGTCACTTTGTGCAACCCGTGGAATCCTACTGGACGCGTCCTGAGTGTGCCGGAGTTGGAGGCACTACAGGAAGTGGTCAGCCGGTATGATGCGCTGGTTTTCTCCGATGAAATCCACGCCCCGCTGGTGTTCGAGGACCCGGCGTCATTCGTCTCCTACGCCTCCCTAGGTCCCCAGTTCGCAGCCCACACGGTCACCGCCGTTGCCGCTTCGAAAGCCTGGAACATTGCAGGCCTGCCTGCGTCTCAGGTGATTCTTCCTGATGCTTCATTACGAACTCGTTGGGATGAAGCAAACGCATCAGGCAGTCCTATCGCGCTTGGCGCAATCGCCACGGTGAGTGCCTACACGGACGGGGATGAATGGCTCGTTGAAGCTTTGGCTCAGATTTCCTCGAACCTTGACCTTCTTGATCAGGTGCTGGCCGGAACGATGGTCGACTATTCTCGTCCGCAAGCGACATATCTGGCGTGGATTGGATTCGATGCGTATGACTTGGATCGGTCGCCGTCGAAGATTCTGCTCGATGACTACGGGGTCGCGGTAAACGACGGGGAGCCTCTGGGTGCTCCGTACAAGAACTGGGTGCGTCTCAACGCTGCAATGTCCCGCAAGCCGTGGGAGCGCGCTGTGGAGCAGATCGCCAAGTTCGTTCGGAGTCAGGTTGTGAGCAGCTAGACGGACACCTAACGGCTTGAGTGCCAAGCGGCCCTACGCGCCTCGATAGACGGTCCCTACCTACGAACAACCGGGTTCGACAAGGTTCCAATGCCTGCAATGGTCACGTCTACGCGATCACCAGGGTGGATCGGGCCGACGCCTGCGGGCGTCCCGGTCAGGATTACGTCGCCGGGCAGCAGCGTGAAAACGTGCGAAACGAACGACACCAGTTCACGAACTCCGAAAACCATCTCCGACGTCGAGGACTGTTGGCGCACCTCACCGTCCACCGAGCAAGAGATTGTAAGGTCATCAACGTCTAGGTCGGCGTTGACGGTAATCCACGGCCCGATCGGACAGGAGGAATCGAAGCCTTTTGCCCGAGTCCACTGCCCGTCCTGACGCTGTTTGTCCCGTGCACTGACATCATTCGCGCAGGTGTAGCCGAAGATCACGTCGTCAACTTTGTCGACAGGTACGTCTTTGGCCAAAGTCTTGATGACGACGGCCAGTTCTGCCTCGTGATCCACGTGGTTCGACCACTCCGGAAGAACAATAGGGTCATCGGGACCAATCACAGACGTGTTCGGTTTGATGAACAGGATTGGTTCTTCGGGGACTTCAGAATCCATCTCAGCCGCATGGTCACTGTAGTTCTTCCCGACGCCAACGACCTTTGATCGTGGGATCACCGGTGACAGCAGTCGCACTTCATCCAACTCGAAGACCTCACCACTGGCTTCCGCGGGAGAAAATAGCGGGTCCCCCTTCAGAACAAAGATCCGGCTGGAATCGTCTTTGAGCAAGCCGTACTTCGGGGATGAACCATCAGAGAATCGAACGATACGCATGAAAACACCCTAGTCGTCCCTCCGACATTCTGGGTCAGCGTATGCGGTCGGCGAACCAGAGCAGTGAGGATCTGCCGGGTCTTCGTGCGAAGATCAATATATGACCACATCGCTGCCCTCAACCTCTTTGAATGAGGCCTCTTTGGCTGGGGCGTCTTTGAATCGGGCCTCTTTGAACGAGGTCCTCGACAAATTGGAGGACGAAGGCCTGATTAGCGCCGAACCTGGGGTTCCCTTCGATGAGGGCGCTATCCTGGCGGCATTTTCGGAGTGGGCAGAGGACAGTGGGCGGCCTCTTTACCCGCATCAAGAAGACTCTTTGGTCGAACTGCTGGATGGCAATCACGTGATCGCGCAGACCCCCACTGGATCGGGCAAATCAATGATTGCGCTAGCCGCACATTTCATTTCGTTGGCGCGGGGCGGCCGATCGTATTACTCGGCGCCTTTGAAGGCTTTGGTATCGGAGAAGTTCTTCGACCTGGTCGATGTGTTCGGCGCTCACAATGTCGGCCTGATCACCGGAGATGTTGCGCTCAACACGGGGGCTCCAATCATCTGCTGTACTGCTGAGATCCTTGCCAATCAGTCGCTACGTGAAGGCGCGGCCCTGGATGCGGACACCGTGGTCATGGACGAGTTCCATTTCTTCGCCGACCCGCAACGTGGATGGGCGTGGCAAGTACCGCTGCTCGAGTTGACATCACCCCAGTTCGTATTGCTCTCTGCAACCCTCGGTGACACGGTCAAGTTGTCGCGGGACATAGAGGCGAAGACCGGGCGTGATGTAGCCGTGATCAAGAATGCGGAACGCCCGGTCCCCTTGGAGTTTGAATACCTGGTAGACCCTCTGGCTGAGGTAGTTGAGCGACTAGTCAGGGAGGGGCGCGCACCTATCTACATCGTTCATTTCACCCAAGCAGATGCGGTGAAGTCTGCCGCTGACCTGTCCCGAACGGTAGCGCTTCCCGAGAACTCGAAGCAGATGATCCGCGATGAGCTAGCCACAGTGGAGTTAGGACGAGGTTTCGGCAAGACTCTTCGCGAGCTGCTGCTGAAGGGGGTTGGCGTTCACCATGCGGGGATGCTCCCCCGCTATCGGAGACTGGTTGAGCGCCTGACCCGCAAAGGCGCGCTGTCCATTGTCTGTGGCACCGACACCCTGGGTGTCGGCATCAACGTCCCGATCCGTACAGTAATTTTCACGTCGCTGGTGAAGTATGACGGGCGTCGGTCGCGCATCCTGTCTGCCCGCGAGTTCCACCAGATTGCAGGACGTGCGGGGCGCCCTGGGTTTGACGACGAGGGATCAGTGCGCGTGATTGCCTCCGAAGATGAGATCGAGACTGCCAAACGCAAGGCCCGGATGACCGCTGCCGAGGAAGCTGGCGATGCCGCCAAGAAGAGGAAGTTGGCCAAACGCGCAGCCAAATCTAGGAGTCCCCGCCAAGAAGGCAAAATCAGCTGGACCCGCAGTACCTTCGATCGTTTGGTGGGAGCAGAGCCCGAGCAGCTTGTTCCCCGCTTCCGAACCAGCCACTCGATGTTCCTCAATGTTCTCAGCGGGGCGGGAGATGCGGAACAAAGGCTTATCAACCTGGCCGCAGAGGCCTTCGCTGCTGCCGATATTGGAGGTTCGAGCGGTGCGGGTAACGCCGCTTCGGCCGATTCCTCGAACCGATACTTCCGCGAACTTGGGGACATCTACCGCTCCCTGCGCCAGGCGGGACTGGTAGAGCGTGTGCGCTCAAGGTCGGGAGAAGGGGCTTCGACCATTCAGGTCACCGGCAATCTACCCGACGAATTCGCGCTCAACCAACCGCTGACCCCGTTTGCACTTGCAGCTCTGGACTTGCTCGATCCGGATTCACTCACATTCTCGCTGGATATCCTCAGTGTCATCGAAGCCGTTATGGAGAACCCAAACCCTGTGCTCCACGCGCAGCAACGCAAGGCTAGGGATGTGGCTTTTGCAGCTATGCGGGAGGAAGGCATTGAGTACGAGGAGCGCCGGGATCGAATCGAGACTGTCACATGGCCGCAGCCCCTGGCCGAAGTCCTAATGCCAGCCTTTGATGTCTTCGCAGTAACCAACCCTTGGGTTCGGGGACAGGAGCCGACACCGAAGAAGATTCTTCGGGAAATGGTCGAGGAAGGATCGAACTTCACGCAGTTCATCAGCAGGTATGACCTGACAATTAGCGAAGGCTCCCTGTTGAGGTACCTGTCCGACACATATCGGGCTCTACGGCAGGTGCTGCCAGATTCCTATCGAACCCCGGAGATCGACGACATCATCGACTGGCTGCAAAAACTGCTTGGTTCAGTCGATGTGTCGCTCGTTGCCGAGTGGGAGGACCTTGCTGCTGGAGGCGACGGGACGGGTGGCGCGATGGCGGCTCGTAGTGGTGCTGATGCCATTGATCCTGGGTCCATCGATCCTGAGACTGCGGATCTTGAACAGGCGTTCGGCGCCGACGCGAACGGCAAGGTCCAGTTCTCCATGAATCGCCACGCGATGATACGCGCAATACGCAATGACGTCTTTGCCCGAATCGAACTGATGTCGCGTGACGACTGCGAGGGTTTGGCCGTGAAGGAGAGAGCGGACCGAGTACATGTGGAGGACTCGACGGACACTCCCAGCACTTCCCCTGCTGCCACTACATCCAGCGACTTCACCGATGTCCGCACGTGGGAGCGGGCACTTGATCGTTACTGGGCTGAACACGACTGGATGGCAATTGACCAGGATGCCCGGAAATCTGAGCTGTTCTCGGTTGAGACCCAACCCGACATTGCACAGTTGATGCTGGCAACCGGTGTCGACCACGAAGACGACCTGCCGACAACGGCGGCGCGTGACTTGGATTGGTGGTTAGTCAGGCAGATCATCCTCGACCCCAAGGATGAAGGAGACTGGCGTCTGGTACTTCTAGTTGATCGCGCATCGACCATTCAAACAAACGAACCGATCATGCGAACAGTGGCGTTGACTGTCGACTGAAGGCGACCCTCAGTTGCGGAGTACTAGCTCCCCGCAAATCCTTGTCCGGGTGCCGCATTGACAACTTCTTTGCCGAACGGGAAACACGTAATCGGAATCAGTTTCAGGTTCGCTATCGCTAAAGGAATGCCAATGATCGTGATGAACTGTGCCAACGCAGTAAACACGTGCACTATCGACAGCCACAAACCAGCAACCAGGAACCAAACTACGTTCATCAGTGAGGATCCGAATCCAGCCCCCGGTTTCTGCACGACGGCACGGCCGAATGGCCACAGAACGAACAGTGCGATCCGGAAGGATGCGATGCCTGCGGGAATCGTGACGATGAATATGCACGCGATAATCCCGAAGAAAATATAGGCCAAGAATAGCTCCAGACCACCGAAAATCAACCAGATAATGTTTAGTAAGACTCTCACGGGACTTTGTACACCCACTCTTCTGTCTGGAATTTTTCGTGGACGCGCTGCTGCGCGGCCTCGATGTCGGACTCACTGATCTCGCCCGGTGAGGCATCATACTGCGCTGAGAACTCGTCAAGAAACACCATGATAATGTCCTCGCGCGCCATGCCTGTCTGCGACCTCATCGGGTCCACGCGCTTTACCGCGGAACGCAGCCCCTTATCGCGAACTTTTTCTTTGCCGATCCGCAGGCACTCGCCCATCTTCACGGCGTCAATGTCGTAGGCCATGGTCACGTGGTGAACCATGTATCCGTTGGCGAATCGCTTCTGGGCGGCACCGCCAATCTTGCCGGCGTCCGAAGCGATATCGTTCAGCGGAACGTAGGTCGCTTGAACCCCAACGCGCTTGAGCGCCGCAAGTACCCACTGGTCCAGGAAGGGGTAAGACTCCTTGAAGCTCATGCCTTCAACCAGCGCAGTTGGCACCACAAGCGAGTACGTAATGCAGTTGCCGGGCTCCATGAACATGGCGCCTCCGCCGGAGACTCGACGTGAAACGGTGATCCCGTGCTTCTGCACACCTTCCCGGTTGATCTCGTTGTCATACGACTGGAAGGAGCCCATCACAATCTGCGGGCTGTCCCACTCCCAGATCCGCATGAAGGGTTTGCGACTGCCAGCCGCAACGGCCTCGACCAGCGTTTCATCCATTGCGACATTCACGACGGGGGAAACAACTGGTCCGTGAATGACTTCCAAATCCAAGTCGTCCCAGTCCACTGCTCCGCCAACAGCGCGGCGGAAGGCCACTCCAATTCCCTTGGGGGACACGCCAAACAGCACATCCCCAGGAGTCAAGGCCGCATCCAGCCGTTCCTCAACCTCCGCCAGAGAAGTATCCAGCGGAATCCCAACCAGGGACTGCTGCAGACGCTCAATCACCCCGTCGGGCTCAGCGAAGAAATCGCCTGCGATCGTGACCGAGGAAGTGGTCTGCGACGATTCATCTGCGACCACGTCGACAATGGCCAGCTTCTGTCCGGGTTCTTTGTACTCTCCATGCACTCCACAAGTATGCCCGCCACCTCCGACAAAATGCGCTGGAGTTCCGTTCCGCACCCCTTTCTCGTACATGTACCCTCGTGCGAAGTGTCTGACACCGGGACTCCTTTGTCGGAGCCACCAACTACACTTGAACAAGACGTCTGAATGGAGGCAAAAATGGCCCGCCGACTGCGCTCTGCAACCTCAACGCAGGGAAGAAACATGGCCGGAGCTCGCTCACTGTGGCGCGCTACCGGAATGACTGATTCTGATTTCGGGAAGCCGATTATTGCGGTCGTCAACTCTTTCACTGAGTTCGTCCCGGGCCACGTCCACCTGCGCAATATGGGAAAGCTGGTCGCGGACTCAATCCATGCCAACGGAGGGGTAGCCAAAGAGTTCAACACGATCGCCATCGACGACGGAATCGCGATGGGTCACGGCGGCATGCTCTACTCGCTTCCGTCGCGCGAACTGATCGCGGATTCCGTCGAGTACATGGTCAACGCGCACTGTGCGGACGCCATGGTCTGCATCTCCAACTGCGACAAGATCACGCCGGGTATGCTCCTGGCCGCGATGCGCCTAAATATACCGGTGGTCTTCGTCTCCGGCGGTCCGATGGAGGCGGGGAAGAACATTCCCGAGGACGCTATTATCGGCCCTTCCAAGACAGGGCACGGCAACCTCATTACCGTCATGAACGCGACTGCGGATGATTCAATCTCGGACGAAGAGCTCTTGGCGATTGAGCGTCTTGCCTGCCCAACGTGTGGGTCATGCTCGGGGATGTTCACCGCTAACTCGATGAACTGCCTGACCGAGGCTCTAGGGCTATCACTGCCAGGCAATGGTTCTACGCTGGCAACCCACAAGGCTCGCAAGGAATTGTTCGAGGAAGCCGGTCGCCTCAGCGTTGAGCTGGCGAAGAGGTATTACGAGGAAGAGGACGATTCGGTCCTTCCTCGCGCTATCGCAAATGAAGATGCGTTCTGGAACGCAATCGCCCTGGACATGGCGATGGGTGGATCCTCGAACACCGTCTTGCACATCCTGGCCGTGGCCCGCGAAGGCGGCATTGAGTTCGATCTGGACACCATCGGGGCTGCGGGTGACCAGATTCCCTGCCTGTCGAAGGTCGCGCCAAACCACAACGACTACCACATGGAGGATGTACACCGCGCCGGCGGTGTCCCCGCAATCCTGGGTGAACTGGACCGGGCCGGGCTGTTGCGCCGGAACGTTCACACTATCCACTCCAAGGATCTGGAATCGTGGCTGGGTGAGTGGGACATCCGTGCGGAAAGACCGTCGCAGCAGGCGCTCGACCTGTTCAGCGCTGCCCCCGGGAATGTTCGCACGACCGAGGCGTTTTCCACCGACAATCGCTGGGCATCCCTGGATACCGACGCGGCGGAAGGCTGCGTTCGCGATGTTGAACATGCCTACACCAAGTCGGGCGGCCTGACTGTTCTGTACGGCAACCTGGCTCCTGAGGGTGCGATCATCAAGTCGGCTGGCATTGACCCGTCACTGTTCCGGTTCGAGGGTACGGCGCGGGTCATGGAATCGCAGGAAGAAGCGATTGACCGCATCCTCGACAAGACGGTACAGGCCGGCGACGTTGTTGTGATCCGCTATGAAGGCCCCGCAGGCGGCCCCGGCATGCAGGAAATGCTGTACCCGACTTCGTTCCTGAAGGGACGTGGTCTGGGCAAGGAATGTGCACTGATCACCGATGGTCGATTCTCCGGCGGAACTTCGGGTATTTCCATTGGCCATGTCTCCCCCGAAGCTGCTGTCGGGGGCCTGATTGGGCTGATCGAGGACGGCGACAAGATCATCATCGACGTCAACGAACGTCTGCTGCAGCTCGATGTGCCAGATGAAGAGATCGAACGCCGCCGTGTCCTGCAGGAGCAGCGTGAGCACCCCTGGACCCCGAAGGACCGCGACCGCGTCGTCTCACCCGCACTGCGCCTTTACGGTGCAACTGCGCTATCAGCTTCCCAGGGAGCTGCCCGCGACATAAGCCGCGTTGGTCTTTGAATCACTGTTACCGACTAGGTCCTAGGGGAAGATTTGGAGAAACTCCAGGGCGTAGAAAAGCACCATGACTGGGGCTCTCACACGCTGATTCCAGAGTTCTTGGGCAGGGAGCGATCAGCGAAACCTGTGGCGGAACTTTGGTTTGGCGCTCATCCTCTGGGGCCCGCTCAGCTTCCTGACGGCACCGACCTGCGCCAGCAGATTGAGCAGAAGGCCGACCTCTTCTTGGGCCCGTCAACCCAGTATTCCTTCGGGGATCAGCTGCCCTACCTGGTGAAGCTGCTAGCTCCGCAGTCCCCCCTGTCGATCCAGGTGCATCCCGGCAGGCGCCGCGCAGCCGAAGGTTTCGAAGCCGAGGAAACCCATGGACCCGCGATTTCAGAGCGCACCCGCGTGTACCAGGACGCGACGCACAAACCGGAAATGATCTTCGCACTGACCGAATTCGATGCACTGATTGGATTTGCCGTGCGTAGACAAGCCAAAGACCGCCTGGACGGACTTGAGTCGCGGACCGCAGGTAGGCTCTCGCGTCGGCTTCTGCTGGCCACAGGACGAGGAATCAAGCCGGTTGTCAGCTGGATTCTGGATCCGAAAGATGGTCCCACTGCCGGCGAAGTCAACGAGTTCGTCGATGATTGCGCGGTCCGCCTTGCGCTGGGCAATTCGCCTGCGCCGAGGACCGACCAAACCGTCATCAACCTGCGAGACCACTTTGGACCCGACCCGGCAATTCTGATTGCGTTCTTGATGAACCATGTGCGACTGCAACCGGGAGAGGCGGCATTCCTCCCGACCGGAACCGTGCATTCCTATCAGAACGGACTGGGGCTGGAGGTCATGGCGAACTCGGACAATGTGATCCGTGCGGGGCTGACCAGCAAGCATGTAGCTGCCGATCTCTTTGTCGACATCGCTTCGTTTGATCCCGCGCCACCGGTGAGACTCGCCCCCGAACACCCGCTGCCCGGGATCGACATGTTCCGCTCCCCCGTTGAGGATTTCGAGATGCTGACGGCCACCGTGGGTGCCGGTCGAACCGACGCGAGTGCCGACGCACCGTTGACTCTTCCTGGGTCGGGACCCCGGATCGCGGTCTGTATCGACGGCCGGGTGCAGCTTCAGACGCTGAACGGAACCATGGAACTCACCCGGGGCTCTGCCGCATTCCTCCGAGACGAGGACGGTCCCGCCCTACTCTCGGGCAAAGGGAAGCTGGCGCTCTGCGCGGTGCCCTGACATCGGCGCTGTGTGCGGTGCCCTGACGCCGGAACCGAAGGCGGCGCCGGAACCATAGGCCAGAAGTCCCGCAGGCCGGAGGCCGGAGGCCGGAGGCCCCAGAGGCTAGAGGTCCCACAGTCGCTTGCTTCGGGAGCCAATCAGGATCACGGAACCCACAGCGAGCAGCACGCCGGACGCGATCAACATTTCGCCGGAAATCCCGGTCTCGGCCAGTTCCTTCCCCGCGTCGTTCGCTCCACCCAGTACCGTGAATGGATAGCCTTCCTCATTCGAGTACCACACCATGTCGAACTCGCCGCAATACCAGGTGAGCATGTACTTGCCTGGAGTGGCTTCCATGGGAATTCTGAATTCCGCGTTGATCTTGGTTGAGTTCTTCTTATATGTGGGATCCACTTCGTAGTGGTAGCGCTCAGACGTGCGCTCACCCTTGTCGTTGAGCTTTACGAGGGTTCCCCAAACACTTCTTGCGGGCTTGTCCGGAGGCAAAACACATTGTCCTGAGATGGCAATGGCATCTCCTGGATGACCTTTGAGCGGATCAAAGGTGATGATGTTCTTTGGTATTACGGGTGTGGGGAGAATGGTGAAGGTCGTGGTTTGGGATTCGCTACTCCACTTCGAGGCCAAGTCGCCACAGCTCCACTTGAATTTGTAGAGTCCCGGTGATGCCTTCTCCGGAATCCGGAAAATAGTATCAAAAGTAGTGGATCCTCCGTAGTACACCAATTGCATTTCGATCTCGTATCGCTCGTCTACCGAGTCGGCCGGCTGTTTGATCAATGCCCCGTACAGTCCGTCAGCTAGTTCACCATCCATGTTGATGCACTTTCCCGTGACATCGACCAGGTCGCCCCCGCGAACCTTCAGCGGACTGAACTGCACGTTGACCTCTGTCAGATCGGGTGGCGGAGGCATGTCGGATTCGAGCACGACGAACGGTTCGTCTAGGACTCCTTCAGCCTCCCACATATCATCTGCACCACCGCACGACCAGCCGAACTGATACTGCCCTGGCGTGGCTCGCAACGGCACCACAAACTGTGTCTCAAAAACGGCGCCATCACCAGAATCCACAGGAGGAACAATGCGGAAGCTGTACACCTCCGATGTCGGCTGTCCCTCAACGCTGAGCTTTCTGAGATGTCCCCATATTGAAGTGAAGGTTTCCCCATTCCAAGAGCAGTCTCCCGAGACCCCAATATCGGAGCCAGGCTTGCCCTCCATCGACTCAAGCGTCATCCACGAAACTATGCCACTTAGAGAACCTGTGGGTGGCGGTGTACCTGGGCTGTCGGGCAGCCCGACATCCGCGGCATCTCGGTCGACCCCATCGTGGCCGACCCCATCTCCGACTGTTCCACTTGCGTCAGTCTCACCGGTCACCGGATCCTCAACCAAATCGGACTGAAAAACCTCCGCAGACTGAGGTAGATCGAATGCGGCTGCCGACCAAGGTGCGGCAAGTCCGACTAACGCGACAGCGATACCGGCCGCTGAGAACCCTGTCTTGCATGCATGTCTCTTGCCCATGGCTGAAGTTTAGTAAATTGCCTCCTCCAAAGCTGCCTAATTGCTAGCTATATCGGAACGCACGCACCCAGAGATCATGCGAATCGCATCAACAAGTCGCAACTCTTGGGATTAAAGTCCACACATGTTTGTCTGGTCGAGGAACTAAAGGCCTCCTGATCACGGAATACGTAGCCAACCGTTTTGGCCGGGGAAGAATTCTGGCGAATTCATCCTGCGAATAGACCATTGATATATCGCCGATGCCCTTGCAGAGATTCGAACACGGAATCCCTCCAAGATCTACATCATCGGCGGAACGAATGCGGTTAGCAGCAGTGTTTTCAACGCCATTCAATCCGCTACTGGACGAACACCTGAGCGACTTTCTGTGTACAGCAGGTTGAAACATCGTCGCTGCCTACATCGTCGGCGGCAAAGCGGTGCTGGGGGTCCAGACTCGCAACCTGGCCCAGTGTCCTAACTAGGTAGCCGGGTGAAGTTTAGGCACATAGGTGCTGTATCAATACCCCTTACTCGGTGGGGCGGACTCCGGTCTTCCCGGACCTGCCCCGCTCTGGTTTGCCAGTCGCACCCTGCACTGCCACCGCCTTGACCCTCCCCTGACTTCCCCTCCCCTGATTAGTCCCTGAAACCTCCCTTAGGGCTCGCCCCCGACACCCGCAAAGACTCGCGGATTCCTCCGTTTCTCGCAGAAACACGCCGGTTTCGCCCCGCTTCCTACCGGCGTATCGTTCACGAGGAATGACGTTCCGAGGAAGAGGTAATCATGAGCATGCCAACAGGCGCCTATGACACGGGCACCGCCGGGACCGCCACGGTCCCATCAAATGTGGTCTCAGAGCTGGTCGCAGTGACCAAGACCTACGGCAAGGGTGAAACGGCAGTCGACGCACTCAAAGATGTCTCCGTGCAGTTCCGCTCCGGCGAGTTCACGGCGATTATGGGTCCCTCGGGCTCCGGGAAGTCAACAATGCTGAACGTCCTGGCCGGACTGGACACGATCACATCGGGCGATGTCTTTCTTGAAGGCGTCAACTTTGGATCCCTCAACGACAACCAGCTAACCCGCTTACGCCGCGAGCGCATTGGGTTCGTGTTCCAGAGTTTCAACTTGATCCCCACCCTCGATGCCAAAGCGAACATCATGCTCCCCAGTCGCCTGGCAAAAAAGCAGGTCAACCAGGGGCGACTCGATCTGATCATCGATACGCTGGACATACGCAACCGCTTGCACCACCTGCCCGCACAGCTCTCTGGTGGCCAACAGCAGCGCGTCGCACTCGCACGGGCACTGGTCACATCCCCGGCGATCCTAGTAGCCGACGAGCCGACAGGGAACTTGGATTCACAGTCCACGGCGGAGGTTCTCGCACTCCTGCGCTCGGCCGTTGACGACCTGGGGCAGACCGTCATCCTGGTTACACACGACCGTCATGTCGCTGAGCGTTCCGATCGCGTAGTCGTTGTCCGCGACGGCCAGGTTTACGCCGACCTGTGGCAGCCCACCACAGCACAGATTGAGCAGGTGGCCTGATGCGAGAGCTCATCAGAGCCAATCTCAAGTACCACGCACGACGCTACACCGCGACCATTATCGCCGTCACTATCGCAGTGGCGTTCGTAGCTGCCGCTCTTTTGTTTGGCGGTGCTCTGGGCAAGTCGATTCGGAACCAGGTGGCTGGCGAGTACAACGGTGCCACTGCAGTTCTGACAATGGACCCAGACGCGGTCTATTCCGACGGCAACGAACTTATCGACCCGGATATGCGTGAAGCGATGAACGTTGCAAGCACTGTAGAAGGGGTCGAAGAAGCTCGTCCTGTCGTCATGATCTTTGCTGAACGTCAGGGAGTCGATGCGAGCCGCGCATGGTTGTCTATCGGCGTCCTTGGCGGGGATTACCTTTCAAAACCGAAGTTGGTCGAGGGAGACCTACCGAGTGCAGACCTGGAAGCCCTGATCACTATGGACGCTTCTGAACGCATGGACCTGCCCTTGGGATCCGAAGTGACCTTGACGGCGGACGGCGGCAACAAGCAGACGGTGACGATCACAGGTATCGAAGCCGGCAAGAGCCAAACGTTGATGACCGGCGGTGGCAACGACTTGTTCGTGTCACAGCAGACGTTGGACTTGCTCAGCCCAACTTGGCAGCCGTATGAGATCACCATCGCGACAGCGAACCCCTCAGAATCCCTCGGGAACCAAGCGATACTAGTCGACCAGATCACCGCGGCCCTCGACGCCTCGGGAATCAACGGGATAAAGGTGTGGACTGCATATGACAAAGTTGACGATGCCCTTGACGGCATCGGCGGCAGCCAGACCGCGCTGACGCTAATGCTGTTGGTGTTCCCGATTATTGCTTCGCTGGTTGCTCTGATCGTGGTCGGAACAACTTTCCAAGTCATCTTCCAGCAGCGAAGGCGCGAGCTTGCCCTGCTGCGAGTTGTCGGTGCAACTGGCGGGCAGACTCGACGCCTCATGATCTTCGAGTCGCTTGCGGTGGGATTTGTGGGCAGCTTCCTCGGCTTAATTGTCGGGGTCCTCGGCGGAGCAGGACTAGCAACAGGACTCAAGGCGCTGGACTCCTACCCTGAATCTCTCACCTCAATCACGATCACGCAGATAGTTGCGCTACTTCTGATTGGAACTTTGCTGACGGGTGTGGCTGGATACCGACCGGCGGTTCGAGTCTCCAGTGTTCCTCCCGTAGCGGCGCTCGTCGGCGACGTGCAGACTATCAGGCAGATGAGTCGCAAACAGCGTGTCGTCGGAGCGATAGCAGCCGTGTTCACATTGGTGTTCGGTGTGCTGACCTGGTATTTGTCAACGCAGTATTTGTCAACGCAAGATATTGACAGCAAGGAAGATGTCTTCCTTCAGGTGCTCATGATGGCGGTTCTCACGGCAGCTGCGCTGATTACGCTGCTGGCTTCGCTGTTGCCGATGCTGACTCGTGCTGCGGGGAAGCTTGGGAGTTCAGTGGCTTACAGGCTCTCGGCGGTCAACACAGCGAGGAATCCTGGCCGAACTGCCGCCACCGGGGTTGCAGTCTTCATTGGAGTGACGCTGATCTCCATGGTCGCTGTTGGAGCTGCATCGATGAAAGCCACATCCGTTGCGGCACTAGATAGAACTTCCCCCATCGATCTGATCATCACTTCGCCGGACGGGTTCACCAGCAAGCAGATCGCGGACCTAGGAGCCATTGACGGCATTGAAGCCAGCGAGGTCATTTACGGGGCATACGCCGATCTGACTATACACAACCCGAGCTTCGACACAGGCAACTCCGGAAACCTGGTTGTTGTGCCCGACGATCAGTCAGTTATTCGAGGCGAATTCGGGGTTCCTGCTGATGGGCAAGTCTTGTTCTCCAGTTCTTTATTGGACGAGGACGCGGCTTCTACGCCCGTAACCCTATGCGTGGCCGATGACTGCGTTGACCTTGACGGCATAGGCGACGAATCCTCCGTCACCGGCTGGGACAACTACATTGTTTCGGAGGCTACCGCCAAACAGTTGGCTGATCAGTTCTCCACTGAGCTACATCCGGTTCAGGTGTGGATGAAACTGACAAATCCCGATGATTTCCCGACGGTAGTCGGCGAGATTCAGGAACTGGGGCCGAGCTTCACACTTGACGGCACCGTCGGGGTTCGCGCAGGGATTGAGCGCATAGTCGACATAATGGTCATGATTGTTGTGGCACTGCTGGCGGTCTCAGTGCTTGTTGCACTTGTGGGCATCACGAACACGCTGTCACTGTCGGTGGCGGAACGCACTCGCGAAAACGGCCTGTTGCGCGCACTGGGCATGACCAAGAAGCAGATCTCCTCAATGCTCAAGTGGGAGGCACTGCTAATCGGCATCGTGTCTACATTGCTAGGTCTAGCCGCTGGAGCATTCTTCGGGATTGTGGGGTTCTACTCCCTGCCTCTCGGGATCAGTGAACTGGTCGTGAGTATTCCATGGTGGCAGTGGGGTGCAATCGTGGTGGTGGCGATACTCGCATCGCTTCTGTCTTCTATCGTTCCCGGCCGCCGCGCTTCACGAGTGTCGCCGGTGGAAGCAATCGCCTCGGAGTGAGGACCGCTTCGTGGCATTCCCGGCTCCGGGTTTGGTTCGAAAGTGTGCCCCCACCTGGTGCCTGAGTTCGAAAGTGTTCATAGGGTAGTCCCCAGATCGCGGGTTTCCTGCGTGTTCTCGTCTGATCTGGGCTCTGACCCTCACACAATCGAACTCACCCGGGGCTGGACTCCAGCCCCGGCGGCCCCCTAGCCCCGATACCCCCAGACTAGCCCCGATACTGCCAGACCGGTCTCATACCAGTCGGTACATCCAACCGTGGCGATCGGGGATGGTCCCGCGCTGGATTCCACCCAGTTCATTCAAGACACTGACAGCAACCTCTGTGCCACCGATTTCGATCTCGAAATCCGCAGAGCCCAGACGCCCGATAGGAGTCACTACCGCTGCTGTACCGCAAGCAAACAGTTCAACAACATCACCGCTTTGGATGCCTTCGACGATGTCCACCAGAGGGACATCAACTTCCTCGACCGTCCTACCCTGATCCTTCAACAGTTGGATAATGGCTCCGCGGGTTCCGCCCTCCAGGATGGTACCGTTCAAACGCGGTGTCTGAACCACACCGTCTTTTCGGACGACGAACACATTCATGCCGCCCAGCTCCTCCAGATTCGTCGATGTCTGGGCGTCCAGGTAAAGGACCTGCTCGTAGCCCTTCTCATCGGCAAGCTGCTGTGGCAAAAGGGAACTCGCGTAGTTGCCCCCGGTCTTCGCGTCACCTGTACCGCCGGGAGCGGCACGATGGAAGTCAGTGGTAACCCAAATAGAAACGGGCGCAACGCCACCCTTGAAGTACGGTCCCACCGGGGAAGAAATCACCGCGTACAAGAACTTCTTCGCCGTGTTGACCCCTAGGAATTCCTCATCCGCAAACATGAACGGACGCAGGTACAGGCTTGAGTCTTCGCCACCGGGCACCCACCGTTCATCCGCGCGAACCAACTGCACCAGCGAACCGAGGAAGTCTTCGACAGGAAGTTCCGGCATCGCCATGCGACGCGCAGACCGGTTGAACCTGGCCGCATTGAAGCCTGGACGGAATGTCCATACGGATCCATCTGCCCAGCGGAAGGCCTTTAACCCCTCAAAGATCTCCTGCGCATAGTGAAGAACCGCTGCCGCCGGTGACAGAGAGAAAGGACCGAATGCCTGAACTCTACGATCAAACCAGCCAAGATCGGGCGTCCAATCCGCTATCGCCATATAGTCGCCAAAAGCCCGACCGAAGGAAAGCGCCTCCATAGCAGCGGCATGCTGTTCGTCTGTCGCACGGTTATCATTCACCTGCAAGGGGAAGCGCGAAGCAGCTTCGTCCGGGCTGGGCAGAACCTGCACCGCTACCTCGCTGGCCAGACTTGTCTGCACTGAGTCAGACCAAGTTGAGTCAGACCGGGCGGAGTCCACCTGCTTAAGTCCCGATAGGTCATTCTCCTGGCTAGCCATTACGTCTCCTTCGCCTGGGGCCTCTCAGCCGTGTGCAACGGCCCGTCGCCACTGCGACCGGCCAACTCCTAGAGTATTGCCCGCATCGGCGCGGGTTCTTGGGACTCATCTGGGACCTTTAGGACTACGCAAGATAGCCCAACACGGAGTCTCCGACTTCTGTTGTGCTGCGACGCAACTGATCGGCGGTTGCCACAGCACGCCACCGCATGTCAGCTTCGATAGCTGCCCTTACTCGCTGCGCTTCGACGGGGTATCCCTGAGCCTCGAGCAGCAACTGCACGGAAGCGATCGCAGCAATGGGATCAGCCAGATTCTTGCCCGCAATGTCTGGGGCCGACCCGTGTACGGGTTCGAACATTGACGGGAACTTTCCATCTGGGTTGATATTCCCCGATGCCGCCAACCCGATGCCGCCAGTGATTGCCCCAGCTTCATCGGTAAGGATGTCACCGAAAAGGTTGTCCGTAACGATGACATCAAACTGCTGTGGGCGGGTCAACAAATGAATGGTTGCTGCGTCTACATGCATGTAGTCGGTGGTCACCTGCGGATAGCCAGTGCTCTCTTCTTCCAGAATCCTGGTCCAGAGACCCCCTGCGTGAGTGAGAACGTTGATCTTGTGGACCAGCGTCAGGTGCTTACGCTCACGAGACTGTGCCAGTTCAAAGGCGTACCGGACCAGTCGGCGGATTGCGAAGGCAGTATTGATTGACACTTCGGTAGCGATCTCAGCATCAGTTCCCACGCGGATCGCCCCACCGTTGCCAACGTACGGACCCTCGGTGCCCTCGCGGACCACCACAAAATCAATGCCATCGGGATTCTTCAGCGGGGAGGGCACACCCGCGTAGTGACGTGACGGGCGCAAATTCACGTACTGATCGAACGCGAAACGGAGCTTAAGTAACAATCCTCGTTCCAATACACCAGCCTTCACGCGGGGATCCCCCACGGCTCCAAGCAGGATCGCGTCGTTGGCCGCTAGCGCAGCCAGGTCCCCTTCATCAAGGATGTGGCTCGTCTCCAAGTAGCGATTAGCACCCAGGTCGAACGGTTCCAACTCCAGGCTGCGGCCCGAATCATCCATGACCTTCTTCAGTACTCGGACCGCCTGCGCGGTCACCTCCGTGCCGATGCCGTCGCCAGCGATAACCGCAATCCTCAGGTCTGCCACTTCATCTCCCTACCAACTACCACTATCGTGCCCGGCCACGAACGACGTGGCGCCCTGGGCAATGATTGCCTGGGCGCCACGATCTAGCAAAACTGCGTAAAATAGCTCGATCAGCGCGCTGCTGATCCATCTACATAGTCCGAGGTTTCCTGAGTCCAACCGAACTTCGCACGCAGGCCCTTGCCGGTTGCCTCGATCGGGTGTGATTCGCCCTCGGCGCGCAGAGACTTGAACTCCTGGCCACCGTTGTCCTGATCCGCAATGAAACGGGCTGCGAAAGCACCGTCCTGGATATCAGACAGAACATCTTTCATCGCTTCTTTGACCTGCGGGCCGATGACGCGAGGACCAGAGACATAGTCTCCATACTCAGCAGTGTCAGACACTGACCAACGCTGCTTGGTGATGCCACCCTCATTGATCAGGTCGACGATCAACTTGAGTTCGTGCAGCACCTCGAAGTACGCGATTTCCGGCTGGTATCCAGCTTCGGTGAGGACTTCGAAACCATACTGGATCAGGCGTGACACGCCACCGCAGAGGACCGCCTGCTCGCCGAACAGGTCAGTTTCGGTCTCTTCGGTGAAGGTCGTCTGGATGACGCCGGCGCGTGTCGCACCAATAGCTTTTGCGTAGGACATAGCCAACGCAAATGCCTGTCCGCTTGCATCCTGCTCGACCGCTACGATCGCGGGAATCCCCTTGCCCTCAAGGTACGTCTCGCGAACCTTGTGGCCCGGGCCCTTCGGGGCAACCATGCAGATGTCGTGTGAGGCATCCGGCGCAATGTAGTCGAAGCGAATGTTGAATCCGTGGGCGAAGAACAGTGCTGCATCAGGCTTGAGGTTCGGCGCGATCTGGTCCGCGTAAACATGGCGCTGGTACTGGTCCGGGACCAGGATCATCACGACATCGCCCTGGGCAACAGCCTCGGGAACCTCGGCAACTTCCAGGCCTGCTTCCTCGGCCTTCTTCCAAGAAGAAGAACCAGCGCGAAGGCCGACAACGACGTCGACTCCAGAATCCTTCAGGTTCAGCGCGTGAGCGTGTCCCTGCGAGCCGTAGCCAATGACAGCTACCTTCTTGGACTGAATAAGCGAAAGGTCTGCGTCATTCTCATAGAAAACTTCTGCCACGACTACTTCTCCTTGAATTGATCTGTGAGGGACTTGGGGCCGCGACTGATCGCAACGGCGCCCGACTGCACGATTTCGCGGACCCCATAGGGTTCCAGTGAGGCCAGAAGTGCCTCAAGCTTTCCAAGCGTGCCAACCGATTCGATAACAACCTGGTCGAGGCCAACGTGCACCACATGAGCGCGGAACAGGTCGACAATCTGCAGGACCGCGGTGCGGCACTCATCGTCCGCACGAACCTTCAGCAGCAGCAGGCGTCGCTCAACGGAGTCAGTCGGTTCCAGTTCAACGACCTTGAGCACGTTGATCAGCTTGTTCAACTGTTTGGTGACCTGCTCCAACGGCCCCATGTCGGCGTTGACAATAATCGTCATGCGCGAGATGTCCGGACGCTCAGTTTCACCGACTGTCAACGACTTGATGTTAAAGTCGCGGCGGGCGAACAGGCCGGCAACGCGGGTGAGGACACCGGGCTTGTTGTCGACTAGGACGGACAGGGTATGTAGGTTCTCAGCCATCGTCACTCTTCTCCGTCCCAGGTCGGTGCCATGCCACGGGCGTAGCGGATGTCATCGTTGGAAACACCTGCGGCCACCATCGGCCACACCATTGCGTCCTTGGAGACGCGGAAATCAATGAACACGGGCGAATCGTTGACCGATAGCGCCCACTGGATCGCATCGTCAACTTCTTCTTCCGAAGTCACAACGCGACCGGGAATTCCGTAGGATTCCGCCAGCTTCAAGAAGTTGGGGACCTGTTCAGAATCGTGATCGTTCAGGTTAGTGTGCGAGTAGCGCTGGTTGTAGAACAGGTTCTGCCACTGTCGCACCATGCCGAGAACAGAGTTGTTGATCAGCGCAATCTTGATCGGGATGTCGTTGATAACGCAGGTTGCTAGCTCCTGGTTGGTCATCTGGAACGATCCGTCGCCGTCGATGACCCACACAATCGAATCAGGCTGCGCAACCTGCACACCCATTCCCGCTGGCACGCCGTAACCCATGGTTCCTAGGCCAGAAGAGGAAATGAAGTGACGCGGCTTTTCAAAGTCAATGAACTGGGATGCCCACATCTGGTGCTGGCCGACGCCGGTAGCCCAGTAGGCGTCCGGGCCGGAAAGCTGCGACAGCCTGCGGAGCACGTGCTGCGGTGCCAGACGGCCGTCCTCGGGCTCAGTCCAACCAAGGGGGTACGCATCGCGCAGGCGGTTCAGGTAGCGCCACCACCCCGATAGGTCTTCCTTTTCCTTGTTTTCGAGGACCCTGCTGATTTCATTGTTGAGCAGTTCGAAGACCTGCTTGAGATCCCCGACGATCGGGATGTCAGCAAAGCGGTTCTTCGAGATCTCTGCAGCGTCGATGTCGACGTGGACAACTTTCGCGCGGGGGGCAAATGTGTCCAGCTTTCCGGTCACGCGGTCGTCAAACCTGGAGCCCAGGGCGACAACCAGGTCCGAACGCTGAAGTGCACCCACGGCCGCGACCGTTCCGTGCATTCCGGGCATGCCCAAGTTGTGCTTGTCGGAATCCGGGAAAGCTCCGCGAGCAGTAAGCGTAGTGACCACGGGGGCATCGGTTAGTTCAACCAGTGTGCGCAGCCCCTCGGATGCATTGGAGCGAATCACTCCGCCACCGACGTAGAAGACAGGAGCCTGTGCGTTGGTAATAGCTTCCGCCGCAGCTCGAATCTGTTTCTTGGAAGGCTTCGTCGGCACGCGGTATCCGGGAATATCGAACTGTGGTGGCCAGCTGAAATCGAGTTCGTCGGTCTGAGCCGACTTCGTAATGTCGACCAGGACCGGACCGGGGCGGCCCGACGCTGCAATCTCGAAAGCCTCCGCGATGCGCGCAGGGATTTCGTCTGCGTGCGTAACCAGGAACGAATGCTTCGTCAGAGGCATTGACGCCCCCACAATGTCAGCTTCCTGGAAAGCATCAGTTCCGATCAGGCTGGCGCCAACCTGACCGGTGATGACCACGATTGGAACCGAATCCAAGTTCGCATCACCCAGCGCAGTCATCGTGTTCAGCGCCGCGGGTCCAGAGGTCACGATTGCGCAGCCAACCCTGCCACTAGAAATCGCGTAGCCCTCAGCCGCGTGTCCCGCACCCTGTTCGTGCCTGACCAGGATGTGCCTGATCTTTGAATCCATTAGTGGATCGTAAGTCGGAAGGATTGCTCCCCCCGGCAAACCGAAGACTTCATCAACGCCCAGTTCTTCCAGGGAGCGGATGATGGCTTCGGCACCCGTCATTCGTACGGTGTCCTTCACTGCCCGCATCTCCATTCTTGTGCTCTTGCCTGCAACAAAAAACCCCTCGCTCTATTGCGGGGGATTATGGCGTGCGGCCCACCTGTCAGACAGCAGGAACCGCACGCCTTGGTACAACTACCAAGAATGCGGTTCGAATAAGTTCCTGCGTGTTCGTCACGCTGCCATCGTAAGGCCTAAATCGCGGGGACGCTTACCGTCTCACACTTTGGCTTTGATTCGCGGACGCTGAGGGACACCAACATCACACCCTCAGCCGCCTATTCGGGACCATGGGCCGTGCTCTCCAATGGGGGTTTGGGGAATAGAATGGCCGTCGGTGCCAAAGTGCCCACCCCATCTAGCGAAGGTGACTCTCGGTGACAGCGTTCTTTGAACTTCTCGCGGCGAACCCCGTACTGCTCCTGTTTCTCTTGCTTACGATCGGCATGGCCTTTGGCCACATCAAGATCAAGGGGGTAGGGCTTGGTGCTGCAGCCGTGCTGTTTTCAGCGATTATCGTTGCAGCGTGGAGCAATGAGCTCGGTGTTCCGCTTGAGCTTCCTCCCGTGCTCGGCACATTAGGTCTGGTCCTGTTCGCATTTGCAATCGGTGTCAACTCCGGAAACAGCTTCTTCCACAATCTCAAGACTGCTATCGGTCCGATCCTGACGATGGTTGCACTGTTTGTGACCGTAGGCGCGGTTGGTTTCGTGCTGGGTGTCTATGTGTTCGACATGGACGTGCCGCTTGTGGCCGGTACTTTTGCGGGTGCCTTGACCAACACCCCCGCACTGCACGCAGCGGGTGAAGCTTCGGGCGACCCCGCTGGTGCCACAGTCGGCTATTCAATCTCCTACATCTTCGGCGTGATCGGTATGATCATTGCGGCTCTTGCTGCACTTGCCTACCGCAAGAAGGACACCGACGCCCCCTCCCCCCTAAGCAACCGCACCATTCGCGTCGAACGCGAGGATCATCCATTCGTCGGTGACCTTTACGAGAAGATGGGTGGCAAAGTTGCGTTCTCCCGCCTACGCCGCGGGGAGACCGGACCGATCACGCGTCCTTCGATGTCTGACACTTTGGATCCGGGTGACCTGGTTACCGTAGTGGGCCCCAACGAGTTGGTTGCGAAGATGTCCAAGGAACTGGGCCACGGATCGTCACACTCGCTGATGCGTGACCGCTCCTACCTGGACTTCCGTCGCATCACTGTCTCTGACCCTCACATTGCTGGCCATAGCGTTGGCAGCCTCGAGCTTTCCAAGAAATACTCAGCAACCATCTCCCGTGTTCGCCGCGGTGACGTCGATCTGGTCGGAGAACCGGACTTGATCCTTCAGCTTGGTGACCGCGTCCGCGTCGTTGGTCCCACATCCAAGATGAAGGAAATCACCAAGTTCTTCGGTGACTCCGCGCGCGGTCTATCTGACATCAACCCCATTGGCATGGGCCTGGGTATGTCGATCGGCATCCTGATCGGCATGATTCCGATCCCGATGGGTGGAGGAAGCACGTTCTCGATCGGTGCTGCTGCCGGCACGCTGATCGTCGGCCTAGTGTTTGGCAAGATCGGACGTATTGGCCCGATCGTTACGACGATTCCGTTCACCGCTGCACAGGTTCTGATCGAACTCGGCTTGCTGATGTTCCTTGCCCAGGCGGGCACGGTTGCAGGGGGACAGATCATGGAGGCGTTCCGCGGTGGAATGTGGCTCAAGATCTTGGTGTTGGGTCTCTTGATAACAACTCTCATGGCCGTTGGCTTGTATTCAACGATGCGCTGGGTGTTCAAGATGGGTGGCACCAGACTATCCGGTGTTATCGCGGGATCGCAGACACAGCCTGCCGTTCTGGCATTCGCCAACGGTCGTACACACGATGACCCCCGCGTGGCCTTGGGTTACGCCCTGGTGTACCCGGTCGCAATGGTTACCAAAATTCTGGTGGCAACAATCATTGCAGGGTTCTAGAGCCTGGAGCTCTTCCGCCGGAACCCTGGTCTGGTACCGGGGTTCTGGCACTGAGTTTCTGCAGCGGGTTCGAACGTCTCGCTGTTCATGGTTATATTTCGCCTGCCACAAGCAACGTCTTGTTCCCAGGTCTTGTTCCCAGTAGGCGAAATATGGCCGGTTGAGGCATTCGGGTCGGCAGCGCCCGGGTTTGTTCGGAAGTGTCGCTACAAATGCAGGTCTGTTCGGTTGTGTGCTCGAAGCGCCATAAGCTTGGTTTCCAAGGTCGAACCAATCACCCGCAAAACAGGCATGAACTGCATGTTTACATAGCGAGAGATGCGCTCTCTGGGCTGGCAGGCAGCATGCAGATCAGAGTCCCGACACTTTCGAACAAACCTATCGGTAGGACCGACACTTCCGAACAAATCCGAGGGTATGGTCTGCACAGCCATCCGTGCCCTGGAGCGAACAAACCCGAGGGTGTGGTCTGCGCAGCCATCCGTGCCCTGGTCCGAACAAACCCGAGGGTGTGGTCTGCGCAGCCATCCGTGCCCTGGAGCGAACAAACCCGCAGGCACGGACCGAACCGCACAGCCAAGACCTAGCCCTATTCGACCGGGGTTGCATCTTCCTGCTTGGCGATTTTGACCTTGGGCGCACTCTGCAGAGCCTTTCGCGTCGCATGTGCAACTGCGGGAGCCACCCTGTCGTCGAATACACCCGGGATGATGTAGTTTTCGCTACGCTCGTCATCTCCAATAACATTGGCGATTGCCTGCGCGCAGGCGTGCAGGGCCTCCGTCGTGATCTCCGATGCACGGGCGTCCAGGACACCTCTGAACAGACCGGGGAACGCCAGAACATTATTGATCTGGTTCGGGTAGTCGGAGCGGCCGGTGGCGACGATGCGCGCATGCTCGTCGGCAGCCTTAGGGTCGACCTCAGGAGTCGGGTTCGCGAGTGCGAATACGATTGCGTCTTTGTTCATCTGCGCAATGTCATCGCCGGTGAGGATTCCACCGCGCGAAACACCGATGAATACATCAGCGTCCTTCATCCCCTCTTGCAGAGTGCCGGTCACGCGGCGCGGGTTGGTGTTCTCTGCCAGCCAGCGGCGTGACTCGTGGGCGTCCCCGATGTCGTCGATGCACAGTGCGCCGGTGCGGCCATACCCAACGATGTCCACGGCACCGGCCGCCAGCAACAGCTTGATGATTGCAGAACCGGCTGCACCAACGCCTGAAATGACAATACGCACATCTTCGATGTTCTTACCCACGACCTTCAGGGCGTTCAGCAAGGCTGCCAGTACTACAACTGCGGTGCCGTGCTGGTCGTCGTGGAACACGGGGATATCAAGCTCTTCGCGCAGGCGAGCCTCGATCTCGAAGCAGCGGGGTGCGGAAATATCCTCCAGGTTGATTCCACCGTATCCGGGGGCAATCGCCTTGACGATCTGGATGATCTCTTCCGTATCCTTCGTGTTCAGAACAACCGGCCACGCGTCAACGCCACCGAAGTGCTTGAAGAGAACGGCTTTGCCCTCCATGACGGGAAGTGCAGCCTCCGGCCCGATGTCCCCCAGCCCAAGAACAGCGGTTCCATCTGTAACAACTGCAACCGTATTGGCTTTCATCGTCAGCAGACGAGCCTTCGACGGCGTATCGGCGATGGCACGGCACACGCGTGCAACGCCCGGGGTATAGACACGGGACAAGTCATCGCGGTTCCGCAGTGGCACTCGTGATTCGACTTTCAGCTTGCCGCCGATGTGGTCGAGGAATGTTTGGTCTGCGATCGTCACAACTTCAACACCATCAAGGCTGTCAAGCAGCTGACGAACCTTGCGTCGGTGCTCCGAGTCACGCAGGTCGAGGGTGACGTCGAGGGTCATCGCGCCGCCTTCGGCCTCAGCAACATCAAGGCCCTTGATTCCAGCACCCGTAATAGACACGGCCTGGACGATATCCGCGATGCGAATTACACTCTCGTCAACTATCAGGCGGTAAGAGGCGGTATAGGAAGGTGAGTTGGGCATTGATTACCTTTCGTTCGAATCGGCCCTGGTTCGAAAAACCCGGAACCCACTTAGCAGCGGGATCCGGGTCTTCACATTGGGTCTAGCTCAGACCCCCAAGATTTCTTGAATCAATTCACGCACTCGCGCAGCGTCGGCTTGTCCGCGAGTCGCCTTCATGACGCCTCCAACCAGTGCGCCGATCGCTTGGAGCTTTCCGCCCCTAATACGCTCAACCACATCCGGGTTATCAGCAATGGCTTGGTTGATCGCATCTGTGAGCGCACTGTCATCAGAAACAACAACCAGTTCGCGCGCTTCCACGACCTCACTGGGTGATCCTTCACCCGCAAGAACACCCTCCAGTGCCTTACGCGCAAGCGAATCATTTAGCGACCCAGAATCAACCAGGCCCTGCAGTTCAGCGACGTGAGCCGGAGTGACTGCGAGTTCCTCTAGTGCCACACCCTGTGAGTTCGCAACGCGGGACAACTCCCCCATCCACCACTTGCGCGCGGCAGCAGGGTGAGCACCAGCTTCAATAGTCGCATTGATCAAGTCGAGCGCACCCGCGTTGACCACATCTCGCATTTCCAGATCGGAGAAGCCCCATGCTTGGTGCAGGCGCTTGCGCTTAGCAGCAGGAAGCTCTGGCAGAGTCTCACGCAGCTCGTCGATCCACTCCTTCGCGGGGCGGATCGGGGTGAGGTCCGGGTCAGGGAAGTAGCGGTAGTCATCGGCATCCGATTTGACTCTGCCCGAGGACGTGGTGCCATCTTCCTCGTGAAAGTGACGTGTTTCTTGAATTATGGGTTTTCCGGCAGCAAGCAGGTCAGCTTGACGTACCACTTCGTAGCGGACTGCCCGTTCGATCGATCGAAAGCTGTTCACATTCTTCGTTTCAGAACGAACACCGTAGGGCGCTTCCGGAGACTCACGCAACGACAGGTTAATGTCGGCGCGAACGTTGCCTCGTTCCATTCGGGCTTCGGAGATGCCAAGGGCACGAGCAATGTCGCGCAGAGTCTGCACGTAGGCAGCTGCAACCTCTGCGACACGGTCTCCTGCACCAGTAAGTGGTTTGGAGACGATCTCGATTAGGGGAACCGACGACCGGTTGTAGTCGACCAGCGAATACGCAGCGCCGTGTATGCGACCGTCAGCTCCACCGACGTGAGTGTTCTTGCCTGCGTCCTCTTCAATGTGCGCACGTTCAATCTCCACGCGGAAGGTTCCCCCATCCGGGAGTTCCACGTCGACATAACCGTCATACGCGATCGGCTTGTCGGCTTGAGAGATCTGATAGGCCTTGGGCAGATCGGGGTAGAAATAGTTCTTTCGCTCCATGTAGGAGTCTTCCTCGATCGAGCAGTTCAGTGCCAGCCCAAGGCGAATCGCCGACTCCACAACCGCCTTGTTGAGTACCGGGAGCGAGCCGGGCAGACCGGCAGATGTTGGCGAAACAAACATGTTCGGCTCACCGCCGAAGTCAACCGGGGCGGAATCAAACGCCTTGCTGTTCGTTCCCAACTCTACGTGCACTTCAATTCCGAGTACCGGATCGAACTGCTTCAAAGCTTCTTCATAAGTGAAACCAGGCACGTTGGGGCTCGTATTGTTGCTCATGATTTCAGCCTTCCACCTGTACTTCGACCGGTTCTTGGGGGCACGGAGCGACCTGGTCGGCAACCAGAGATTCAATGAGGGCTCCGACACCGTACATCAGATCGTCATGCTGCGCGGGAGCGATCACTTGAATGCCGGTCGGCAACCCTTCGTCATCCACTCCATTGGGCACCGACATCGCGGGCACACCGGATAGGTTCGCGGGGATGGTCGCAACGTCATTGAGGTACATCGCTAGAGGATCGTTGACGCGCTCGCCGATCGGGAAAGCCGTGGTTGGCGTCGAAGGAGACAGCAGCACATCAGCCTGCTCGAACGCGGCTTCAAGGTCGCGGATGATCAACGTGCGAACTTTCTGCGCAGAACCATAATAGGCATCGTAGAAACCAGCGGACAGGACATGGGTGCCCAGGATGATTCGACGCTTGACTTCCCATCCGAAGCCCTCGGCGCGGGTTGCCGCCATGACATCGGCTGAAGTCGGATTCGGCATGTCAGGGACGACACGGAGTCCGTAACGAATGCCGTCAAATCGAGCCAGGTTCGAGGAAGCCTCTGCAGGCTGGATCAAGTAGTACGCGGGAAGTGCGTAATCAAAGGAAGGACACGAAACCCGAACCACCTCGGCACCAGCTTCTTCTAGCCTGCGCACGGTCTCATCGAAGCGAGCCTGCACCTGCGGCTCATATCCCTCACCGGTCAGTTGGTCGACCACACCTACGCGCAATCCCTTTCCTCCACTGGCCAGGCGTGCCTTGATGGCGGCTTCTAGATTCGGGGCATAGGCCGGAATCGATGTCGAATCGAGTGGGTCGTGCCCGCCGATGAACTCCTGAAGGACCGCAGCATCCTGCACGTTGCGCGCTGCCGGTCCAATCTGGTCCAGCGAAGATGCCAGCGCGATTAAGCCGTAGCGAGAAACGGCACCATAAGTAGGTTTTACCCCAACAGTGCCGGTGAATGCTCCGGGTTGGCGGATAGAGCCTCCGGTGTCAGAACCAAGCGCCCACGGCACCATGTAAGATGCGACTGCTGCCGCTGATCCGCCTCCCGAACCTCCAGGGATACGGCCGATCATGCGCGGGTTGTGGGTCGGGCCAAATGCGGAGAACTCGGTCGAGGATCCCATAGCGAACTCATCCAGGTTCGTCTTGCCGATGATCGGCATCCTAGCTTCCCTGATCTTTTTGGTAACAGTCGCGTCATACGGCGGTTTCCACCGATCAAGGATCTTGGAAGCACAAGTGGTGTCCAGTTGATATGTGACGATGTTGTCCTTGATCGCAATGGGTACGCCGGCCAGAGGATGAAGGTCTGCGCCTTCAGCACGTAGCCGGTCGACTTCCCGGGCAGTCTCTCTAGCCCCATCAGCGTCAACAGTGATGAAGGCGTTGACTTTGTCGTCGTACTTTTCGATTCGTTCCAGGCAGGCGTCCACTAATTCAAGGGATGTGATCTCTCCTGCCTGGAGCGCCTCAGCCATTTCAGTAGCACTGCGAAAGACCCAAGACGTCATCAGTCATCCTCCAGGATTTGAGCAACCTTGAACATTCCGTCTTCTTGCTCGGGCGCTGCCGCAAGCAGTTCAGTGCGATCGATGGGTTGCCCCGCCACGTCCTCGCGCATCACGTTCTGCAACGGAGCGGGGTGGCGCGTCGGAGGAACATCTGGGGAGGCAACCTCACTCACGCGAGACGCTGCATCTGCGATGATCGCGAGTTCGGAAGCAAGGAGTTCAACCTCCTCTTCGGTCATTGCGATTCTTGCGAGGTCGGCAAGATAAGCGACCTCTTTGGCTGAGATTGTCGACATAGGTATGAGTCTATCGGTCAGATTGCATAGGCTAAGACCATGACCGTTCCTGGCGCACGAAAGCTGAGTCTTTCAAAGACCAGCCGCACGAAACTGTGGAAAGCGGCACAATGGGGGGCCATTGGCATCGGTGCAGCCCAGATTGGCGCAGTTGCCGCAGTCCACGCGATTGACCGGGTGCGCCAAGCCCGTATCCCCGGCGGGGTGAAGGGATTCCCTGCGGCCGAGCCATCCGACACCAGGGTTGGTGACGACGAGATCCGTTTGTACTCCGAAGGCAGGTCTTTGTACGAGGACCAGTTGGCCGCGATCAACTCCGCGGAGGAGTCTATCTACTTTGAGACCTACGTCTGGCGCTCCGATGAAATCGGCCGAATGTTCAAAGATGCCCTGATCGCAGCAGCGGGACGAGGCGTCCAGGTGTTCATCTTCTACGACGGCTTCGGATCTTTGAACGCCAACCCATTCTTCAAACGATTCCCAAAGAATCCGAATCTCCACGTACACCGACTGCGGGAAATCCGGAAGGGGATCTTCTTTGCGGATGCTCGACGTACAGGCCGGACGCACAGAAAGCTGCTTGTAGTCGACAGCAAATTGGGATTCGTTGGCGGGTTCAATATTGGTATCGACTTTGGAACTGAGTGGAGGGACACTCACATCCGTATTACGGGTCCTTCGGTCGGCCTGTTGATCGCCGGGTTCCGACGGTTCTGGAACTCTTATCGTGGGAAGAACCAGCCGGAGTTACCAGAGTGGCCAGACGTGCGGTGGACATCCCAAATCACTGCTGCCTTTAACCTGCCGTCGGACCTACTGTTTCCAGTTCGAGGCCAGTACATCGATACTTTTTCCAAAGCCCGGGACACGTTATATATAACAACCGCATACTTCATTCCTGATCGCGAGATCATGCGGGAGTTGGTTAGTGCCGCACAGCGCGGAGTCGATGTGAAGGTACTGATCCCGGAGTACTCAAACCATATCCTGGCTGACTGGGTCGCTAGCCCGCTGCTAGGCCCACTGCTGGAGGCTGGAGTGGAGATCTGGCTGTACAAACACGCCATGATTCACGCCAAGACAGTTACAGCCGATAATTTTCGTTCGATTGTCGGCACCGCGAACATCGACCGCCTGTCAATGATCGGCAACTATGAGATCACCGTCCAGATCGACTCAGAAGACTTCGCTGCGGAAATGCAGCGAGTCTTCAGCAACGACTTGACCACTGCGCGGCAACTGTCCCTTGAAGAATGGAAGCAACGCGGAATCGGTACTCGAATTCTTGAAAAGTTGCTGGCCCCGTTCTTCCTGGTCGTCTAGGGCTGATCGCCCTCGGCCGCGAGCACAGCCTGCACCCCACGGTCCAGCAACTCCTGGAACCGCTCTGCGGGGATCACTGGGACTCCCAAAGTCTCAGCTTTGCTGACCTTGGAGCCAGCGCCTGGTCCAGCCACAACAAGGGTGGTCTTTCCTGACACCGAGGACGCCGCTCTCCCTCCGCGAAGCAGTACTTGTTCTTTGGCCCCATCCCGGTCATAGCCGGGCATTGTCCCGGAAACGACGATGGTGGCATCGACCAGGTTCTGCGGCAATTCTTCACCGTCCTCATCGTCATCCATCCGCACCCCTGATGCCCGCCACTGTTCAACTATCTCTTGACGCCAGTTCGAAGCGAACCATTCCTTCAGCGACTCCGCAATGACTTGACCCACGCCATCGGTGTCGGCCAAGTCTTGCTCGGATGCATCAGCGATTGCATCAATCGATCCAAACCGTGCCGCGAGCGATCTGGCTGCCGTGGGTCCCACGTGTCTGATTGACAGCGCCACCAGGAATCGCCACAGTGGCTTTTCTTTCGCCGCTTCAAGTTGCCCAAGCATGAGTTCCAAGTTCTTGCGTGGCTTGCTTTCGACAGGCACCAGCTTCCCGCTGGACTTCTTGAGCGGTTGCGACCAGAAGTACCGAACTTGCTGGTAGTCGCCGGTGCGTAAGCCCTTCTTGCGCACGGGTCGCCAGACCATCACGTCCTTGACGGCTTCGGCGTTCAGGTCGAACAGGTCTTTCGCGTTGCGCAGGACCGGTTGCTGCTCGGCGGGCAACAGAGCCTCAGCAGCGTCGTACAACTCCCCGTGGGCAAGATCATGATCTGCCGTGAACTTGATCGAAGTGCCATCTTCCAGTAGAACCCTATGTCCCTCTATCAGTGCGCTTACGACTATTTCGCGGCCCAACTCCGGTTGTGTCAGGGCGACAGCGGCTTCGGTTCCCATTCCCTCGACATCGAGGGCACCCCGCGACCCCAGGTGGATCAGTCTTTCCGTAATTTGGGCTGGACACGATGCTGCATTCGGGCAGCGGAGGTCGGCGTCGCCTTCTTTAGCTGGTGCCAATCTCGTGCCGCAAGACGGGCAGTGCGAGGGCATTTCGAAGGCATGTTCGCTTCCGTCACGATCGGCCTCAACCGGGCCGACAACCTCCGGAATCACATCGCCAGCTTTGCGTACAACAATCTTGTCACCGATGAGAATGCCCTTGCGTTTGACCTCGTTACCGTTGTGCAGCGTGGCGTGCTGCAGGTTGGAGCCGGCTACGAAGACCTTCTCGAAGACCGCGTAAGGCGTGACCCGTCCGGTGCGGCCGACCTGAACTCTGATATCCAGCAGCCTGGTGAACGCCTCCTCGGGAGGGTACTTGTATGCCGCCGCCCAACGCGGGGTGCGCGAAGTCGCCCCCATCGATTCTTGTTTCGCCAATGAATCGACCTTGAACACCACGCCATCAATGTCATGCTCAAAGGATGAGCGGTCCTGTCCGAACTGTTCAATGACCTCGAAGCACTGTTGCAGCGACTGCACAATTCTGGTCTTGGGTGACACTGGGATACCCCACTGCGCAATCTGCCGGTACCAACCAGATTGCGTCTCCGGCTGTGGGCAGTCAGCTTCCGCCCAGTCAATCGATCCCAATCCATGCGCCAAGAACGACAGCGGCCTGCGAGCCGTCATGTTCGCGTCTTTCTGCCGCAGCGATCCAGCAGCGGCATTTCGAGGATTCACAAACCGACGTTCACCCGCGGCTTCGCGTTCCTCGTTCACCATCTCAAAATGGTCTAGCTGGAAGTACACTTCACCACGGATGTCTACCAGGGCAGGCATGCACGGGCCCTTCAGGCGCCTGGGAATCGACTTGATCGTCAAGATGTTGGCCGTCACATCCTCGCCAACAAACCCGTCCCCGCGCGTGGAAGCCTGGGTGAGTTGGCCGTTGACGTAGCGCAAGTTCACCGCTAACCCATCAACCTTGACCTCGGCAGTCATCGGGATCACTTCATCCGGCCAGTTCGACTTAACACGCTGGTACCAGTCACTCAGTTCTTCCTGGGAAAAGACGTCATCCAGACTCATCATCTGTTTCAAGTGCGCTACGGGTGCGAAAGCATCAGAAGGAACGCCCCCGACAGTACTGGTTGGCGAACCGCCCACTGCAAGTTCCGGATAGTCAGCTTCGAGTTCTTCCAGTTCGCGGTAGTAGGCGTCGTACTCCCCATCTGCGATCTCCGGCTCATCCTGGTCGTAGTACGCCACACGAGCCCGTTCAATCAGATCCACCAGTTCTTCCCAACGCCTCTGCGCTCGGTCAAACTCAGTGCCCGCCATCGGGTCGCTCACTAGATCACTCATGAGACCGCTCCCTTCCGCGAGTATTGTCGCACCCTCCTCCATCAGATCGGGAGACCAACCCGATTCGCCAGCAGCTATCACACGGTGACAAGTTCTCCACGTTTCGGTCAGATGGCTTTCTCCCCAGATTTGACTGGGGCAGCTTGAGTGCGTGCGACCTGACGCCAAATCTGGTCGGTGTGGAGCAAATCTTGTACGAGGATGCAGCGCGCAATCACAAGCGTTCAGATGAGCAGTCGGCGGTGTCTGCGGGTGGCACAATGGCCACCCGCACCCTGCAGACACTTAGTCATCTCGCTTGTGTTGTCGGCCCCGATCGCGGAGCAATGATCCCGCTAGCTGACGGGGAAGTCGTCGGCCGTTGCATAGGACTGGTCGACCCACACACGTCATTTCGCCATGCAACGGTGCATCGCATTAGTGCGCACTCGAGCCCATTGGCACAGTCATTCCGCTCCCAGTTTTATCTACATGATGAGAGCCAGACCAACTCGCTACGAGCCTTCGGGAAACAGCCCGTTTTGCTGGTTCCCGGGAGAACTTTGAAGATCGGAGCTAACACTTGGCACGTTCGTCGACGTCCCCTCACTCCAAACTGGACACCGCCAAAGCCTGGTGCCAGCGGATTTCATAGAGCCCGGATGCTGATGCCGGTGTTCCTTGTTCTTGCGATCTTCAGACTGCTCCCACTGAGCTTCGCCCTAATGGCACTCGGCGCCTTCCTGCTTGCCTGCATCACGTACGCTGCGATATCCAGGCGACAGCGACAAACGAGGTGGGATCCGGCAAGCTTGCTGCTTGTCGCCAGCAGCCAACGATCGCTCAACCAGGCGTCGGCAACCACATCGAAACCTCCTCTCCCGGAACACTTCGACCTGTTGACGCATCCTGGTGCACGTCGATTCATGGGCATTCCCTTGTCTTCCACAGTCGCCGTCGTTGGGGACGACGCTCGTGCCTATTCACAGTGGATTGCTGGGCAGCTTGTCGCTAACGGGCTACCGTGCCGGGTCCAGGCAAGTGATCGGACCTCGGCAGACTCACCCGGGTTGCCCGTGAGACCAGTCGAGCAGCACGGAAAGAAAACCTCCCATGACTTTGTGTTGATCACCTGGTCCCACGACCTGGGCGACATCGGTTTTCCCGCATCAACGGTGATCGAGTCCGTGCCTGTTGGAGGCAAATTCTGGTTGCTCGAAATGGAAGCCACCACTTCCCCCACCAATTGCGATATACCCCCAGAGAGTTGCATGCTTGAAGAACTCATCGGACAACCAAACTCACAGACAATCGCTGCCAACTGGAGAAAGTCGCGCCGTGACCTCTCATCTTGGTCTTTCGTAATTGGTGCCGGGTCCTCGGAACCCTATTTGCTCAACTTGGTCGCGGACGGGCCGCACACCCTTGTAGTCGGAGGAACCGGGTCGGGCAAGTCGGAACTTCTGGCAACCATGGTTCTGAGCCTTGCGACGCAAAAGTCACCCGAGCAACTGAGATTCATCTTCATTGACTACAAGGGCGGGGCCGGTTTGGGACACATGGCCGCTCTCCCCCACGTTGAGCACTCTCTTACGGACCTTGACGGCTCCACAACCTCCTGGCTGCTTCGAGCACTTCGGGCACTGCTCAATGCTCGAAAACTCGCATGTGCAGAACACGGAGTAAGGAGCATCGACGAGTGGGAACACCGACAGGCAGACGAAGTGCAATCCAGCCCCGCTCCTCCCCCACGAATCATCGTTGTTGCCGATGAGTTCCGTGAGTTAGCGGACCGCAATCCGGGATTGCTGCGGGAACTCGCTGCGATCGGGCTCCAGGGCCGTTCACTTGGAGTGCATCTTGTTGTTGCCACCCAGCGCCCGGGTGGCTCAGTAACGGCAGACATGCGAGCCGTACTTGACCTGCGCATTGCCTTACGCTGCTCAGAAAATGCAGATTCGATAGATACCATTGGAACCGGTGCTGCAGCTCAGCTTCCTCGACGACCTGGGCTCTCGCTGATCGGCGACCAGAAAGTGCAGTGTGCGTACACTGCAAAACCCCAACTCTGGATCGACGCATTGTGTGAAGCTAACCAGCACTGTGGTGGCCTAGGCACTCGGCTACAAGTCCCTCCACCGCTACCTCGCCAATTGGACAACTTCGACGTTGATCGCCAGTCAGGCCCAGGCGATTCGTATCCGGCAAATTCGTTTTCTATAGGCGTGTACGAGGACCCCGTGACGTGCTCCCACAAACCTCTTATCTGGAGCGGGGAGCCCTTGCAGATCGTAGGACCTCCTCACTTGAGACAAGAGCTGTTGGATATCGCTCTTGCAGTCTCAGGAGTCGACGGTAGACCGGTGGCCGGGAAAGCACCTGTGTATCTATGCGCCGTCCGCGGAGTCCAACGTGTGCAACCAGAGGCAGCCCTGGCATGGTCGCTCCCTGCCGGAACAGGCAGATCCGGAACACTGAGCCGATCTGCGGGGCCTGGCGACTCTCGCCATATTGGCCTCTTGAGCAGCCAGGTGTTGATCGCGGGAACAGTCGGTCAGACCGTGTTCCTAATCGACCAATTCGCCCAGGCAGCCGCAACCACCGTTCCAGACGAAATGGTCCCGACCATCGTCTTGCCGGAAATCTCGTCGTTCCGCGCTGACATAGAGCAATCACTCGGGCCGCAATCAGCGCGAAAAGTGTTGGAGCATTTGATGTCCCTGACCAACCGGGGCGCAGTACGACTAGTCGTCACCGACACACGACCACGCGCGGATGACCTCGGGTTCAGCGTGACCCTCCTGAGGATCCTGGATCAACACACGGCACGACGCCCCGAGTTCTCCCCGTTGATTCCCACTTCCCGTACGCCCCATGCGGGCATCGACCACTGGATCAGCGGCATTCCTGGAAGAGTGATTGCCTCACGTTTTGAATCCAACGATGCAGTCCTTGCCCAAGTACCACTTGGCCCAGGATGCGCGAACCTATCGACCGAGTCCACCGCAAGCCACCCCATGCTCTCGCAGGCACGCGGAGTTCCTAGGCTCGGCGAAGCAGCCAGTGTATTCGAGTTGGTGGATCCCGACTCTCTAACCCCAAGTAGAGCCGATAGAACACCTCAAAGTAACTACAACCACCGAGCGTCAGATGCTGTAGATATGGTTGTCGTTGCCGACTCACCAGCAGTCGAGCAGTGGCTTGGTCCGCATTGGGATATACATGCGGAGTCTGCATTCCTAACGCCAACTGGACCACTCGCACCATTGTTCCCGCACGGTGAGTCCAATCCACCCAAGCTGCATGTGACCACGCCCAAGCGCTGGAACCTTCTGGGAGAGCACCGCGGAACTCCGGTCCTGATCGTTGAACCCACTCGGGAAACGGTGCGGGCACTCGGGTCACACTTCGGTGTACAAAACGAATGGATCATGGCACTGAGTCCATTTCCACCCAAGACTGGAGTTCTGATAGCCCCAAATCGAACAGAACTAATGATATTGCCAGATATGGACGGAAACGTGACGGTTCGCACAGCAAAAGTTCGCAGATCGGACTATTTAAGTCTTGCCGAGCAGAAGCCATTCGCCCACACTTGATGGGTACTTGTTTGAGCGATGGCGCCGCGGCGCTGTATCAACTGCGGCCAAAGCAAAAAGGAGCCACCCCATGGACTGGCGTAGCCGTGCGGCATGCTTGAATGTCGATCCCGAACTGTTTTTCCCGATTGGGAACACGGGTCCGGCTCTCGCTCAGGCAGCTGAAGCTAAGGCTGTGTGCCACAAATGCGAAGTAGAGGAAGTCTGCCTTCGCTGGGCCATGGAGAACAATCAGGACTCCGGTGTTTGGGGCGGAAAGAGCGAAGAAGAACGTCGTTCCCTGAAGCGTCGTGCTGCACGCGCTCGCCGCGCCTCCTAGTCACGATATATCCCTGTCTCGATATATCCCGTCTCGAAGTTCTTTGGTCTCGACTCACGTCTGTCCTGGCAGAACAATCATTGGTTGTGATCTAGATCAATTGGTTCATCTCGCTCCAGCTTCGGCCTGAAGTTGAGCGTGACCATCGTTCCTTCCGGTTCACGGGCAGCCCAACGAATGCTTCCCTGTAGCTCCCCACGAACAACTGCTTTGACAATCTGAGTTCCCAGGCCTCCTTCTAGGTCCTGCTGGTTCATGCCCTTGCCGTTGTCCTCTATGGTGATGGTCAGTTGCTCGTGCTCTCGGGTTGCTGTGACCCAAATGGTGCCGCCGTTCTCTCCGAATGCGTGCTCCACTGCATTGGAGATCAACTCTGCTAGAACCGTGGCGAGTCCCGATGCGTGTTCTGCACCAATTTGGCCGAATGTGCCGAGGACTTTGAGGTCAATAGGCTGGCCCGTCGATGCGACCCTAACCGCCATCTGAAGGATTCGTTCGGCCACTTCATCGAACTTTACGACCTCTCGCACGTCCTGTGACAGTGCGTCATGAATGGTCGCGATCGACTCGACACGGCGCCCCGCCTCTTTCAGGGCATCGCGAACCTCGCTGGAATCAGAGCGGCGCTCCTGTATTCGGAGAAGAGCCGATACGGTCTGGAGGTTGTTCTTCACACGGTGGTGGATTTCGCGAATCGTCGCATCTTTGGTCATCAACTCTTGCTCGCGGCGGCGCATCTGCGTCACATTGCGAGTGAGCAAGATACCACCAAGGCGGCGTCCATTCTCAAGTAAAGGAATCGAGCGCGCAGTCACGGTTTCCCCTGCCGCTTCGATGTCCACACGCATTGATCCACGGGCTCTCAGCACCAGTGGAAGCACTTCGTCGGGAGTCCGACCGCTGTTCGTGATGCATTCTGCAACATCTTCGGCAAGCGAGCGACCTACCAGTTCATGATCGATTCCCAGTCGACGCATAGATGAGTTGGCATTCGGGCTTAACTCCTGGACCACTCCCTCAGAGTCGATGTAGATTACGCCATCCGAGACACGAGGCAACCCGTGCCCCGTGTTGGTCGGGGCATCGAAATCGGGATACTCGCCGCGAGAGATCATGCCGCAAAGGATGTCAGCCACCCGCACAGTCCAACCTTGATCGGAAGTCTGGCGAGTCGCAGAAGAGACGTTGGCTTCACGGCTAATAACCGCGAAACATCGTCCATTGCGCACCACTGGAACGTAGGAGGCTGAGGTTGAATACAAGCCCGCCCAATGGACTGCAGGTGGAGCAATAGTCCGCCGGGTATCCATCGCATCCTGCAGCTTCCGGGCCCGCGCATCGGGGGCATACAGGCCTATGACGTCTTCGACGTGAACCGTGGCTGCAGTAGCTGACCGACACAGTGAACTGGCAATGAATCTACCGTCTCTGGTGGGTAGCCAGAGCACAAGGTCGGCTGCCGCAAGGTCAGCCACAACCTGCCAATCCGTAGTGAGGATTGAAAGCCAGGTCATCTCGCCTTCGGTCATCGCTTCGACGAGCCCTGCCTCGACCAACTCGCGGATCTTCTTCATGATTTCAGCGTAGTTGGGACACGACCAAGACGAACACTAGAACCTGCCATCTGGATCCCAAACATCCGCCCACTACCAGCCTTCGCACCCTTAAGATGAACAGATAGCAGTTGAAAGCTACGCGGCATCAATCCTTCACTGAGTGACTACATAAATAGAAACGAGGTACTAATGGAGTTCAACGAGACCTACGAGTATCCAGCAGACATCTCTCGTGTCTGGGAAATGTTCAGCGACCAGGACTACGCCTTGGAGCGTGCACGGGAGCTCCAGATGACATCTCCTTCGGTAGAAGGTTCCGCGAAAGCAAGTGAAATAAAGCGGGTGACCACCGGCGGTGTCCCTCAAGACCTGCTCCCGAATGCAGCCAAGCGCTTCATCAAGCCATCCGCTCAGGTCCGCATCTCCGAGGTATGGCGTCGCTCCGATTCCGACCAGATCGTCGGGCAGCTTCAGGTGGTGGGCGACGGCATTCCCGCTAGCCTGAAAGCAAACGTGACATTACGGGGCGGTGAGTCCACCACTAGCGCTTCCATGAGTGGGGATCTGTCGATCAACATCCCCTTCCTCGGTAAGCGCCTGGAGCGCGAAGCGATCGGATTCGCTCCCCAGTTGGCGCAGGCGGAAGTGCAGATCGCGACCAAGTGGCTTGCCACCCACTAGTCCCAGTTACCCGAATCACCAGGATCCAGACAGCACCAAACTGAAAGGCAGGCCATGTCCGAAGCAACTACCCCCTCTGCTCCCCTGACTTTGACCCGCGTCAGCACGCGTGTTTATACGGCACGTAACACCAAAGGTGCAGAGTTGGTGATCGGCGACGGTGAAGGCCAGTTCACGCCAGGAGATCTACTTCGCTTGGCAATCCTGGGCTGCAATGTGCTGTCTTCCGATGCGCGGTTTGCCCGTGCTTTGGGGGACGACTTCTCGATGAAGGCAACAGTTCAATCGCAATATCTGGAGTCGGAGGACCGATTCACAGAATTCTTCGTTCGTCTGTTCCCAGATCTTGGCGATATGAGTGACGAGGACCGCCAGCGCCTGTTCAGGCGGGCCAGCGGTGCGATTGACCGCTACTGCACCATCAGCCATACCGTAGAGAAGTCCGCTCCGACTTCGCTAGAAATCGATGGGAAACGCCTGTGACTGACAACCCGCATATCAATAGGCAGTATGAGGACCTTCTGAAAGATGTCCTCGTTCACGGCGTCCACAAAGAGGATCGCACGGGCACTGGCACCATCAGCGTATTTGGGCGTCAACTACGCTACGACCTCTCAAAAGGCTTCCCTGTCATCACCACTAAACGGGTACATCTGAAGTCCGTGATCGGGGAACTGATCTGGTTCCTATCAGGATCCTCGAACGTCAAATGGCTGCAGGAAAACGGAATCCGCATTTGGAATGAGTGGGCGGACGAGGACGGTGAGTTGGGTCCTGTCTACGGAGTTCAATGGCGCAGTTGGCCAGATACCGATGGCAGCGGCATCGATCAAATGACCGAGTTGATCGAGACGATCAAGAACAATCCTGATTCGCGGCGCATGATCGTGTCAGCATGGAATGTGAGTGAGCTGCCGAAGATGGCTCTGGCCCCGTGCCACGCGTTCTTCCAGGTGTACGTCGCCGATGGGAGATTAAGCCTGCAGCTGTACCAGCGCAGTGCGGACCTTTTCTTGGGTGTTCCGTTCAACATCGCGTCCTATGCCTTGCTGACGCACATGCTTGCACAGCAGACTGGACTGGAAGCCGGTGATTTTATCTGGACTGGCGGCGACTGCCACATCTATTTGAACCACCTATACCAGGTCAACGAGCAGTTGTCGCGTGAACCGTACCAATTCCCGCATCTGGAGTTGATGCCTGCAGAATCCCTATTCGGCTATGACTTCAACTCTGTGAACGTACACGACTACCAGCATCATCCGGCAATCAAGGCAACCGTTGCAGTCTAGTCATGTCTGTTGAATCACGAGCAACTGTCGAGCGTCCAGGAAAGGCGTCCACGCGAATCAAACGCGCCTCGATCTGGGCTCAGACTGAGGACGGGGTCATCGGTGACGGAAAAGCCATGCTGTGGCACGTGCCCGCCGATTTCCACCACTTCAAGGAAAAGACATGGGGTTGCCCGCTCATTATGGGACGGGCATCTTATGAGGCACTCGGTACACCGCTGCGTGGAAGGCTGAACATAGTCCTAACCCGTAATCAGGGCTACAACCCGGTCAACACTGGCCAGACCGCCAAGTCCGATGACCACGGCGGGTTGGCAGTCGTACATTCGTTAGCGGACGCTTTTACGCTGGCCGAGGAAGAAGCGGCTCGCACCGGAGCTCCAACCATCTGGATCGCTGGCGGGGCGCAGGTATACAAGCAGGCGATGAGTCAGGTCGATGAACTTGTCGTTAGTTATCTGGACCTCGAAGTAGCAGCCCCGAAACACGCTGCTGTTGCGCCGAATATAGACCCTGCCGAGTGGCACGTAATAAATGAAGAATCTGATTCCGAGTGGCGCCCCCAATCCGGTGATGCTCGATGGCTGGTAAAGGTCTATCGCAGGTGGACCGAGTCTCCCGCTGAAGCATTTCAAAATAGCGAGAATCCCGTGCCCGGCAACAGATGGCCGGGGACTAAGGGCCCTAGCCAGAACGTAAACGGGGCGCGAATCGAACAAGTGTGATCTGTGTCTTTATGAGTATTTAGCAGCTGGTTTCTTGACTGGTTTGTTTGTTGCCTAAGGTTAATGTTGGTTGAGATTTGGCTCACCGACGAATTCCATTCAATGACGACAACTTTCGAGGCCAACATGCAAGCCGCCCAACAGGGTCATGTATCCCGCAGAAGTAACCGACTTCGTAGAACTGTATGGGGGGTGATGCTTGGAGGTGCTGGACTTTTCACTCTTGCAGGGTGTGCCCAAAACGGCGGTGGAAACGCTGCTGGTGAGGGACACGCGGCCGGAGGCGAAGCCAGCTTGGCGCTCCCGGATCTGTCCAGCGTTGTAACCCATATGGGCTTGGCTGGTACCACGGTCCTGTGGATCGGCATTGGGATCACGATCCTCGGGTTCCTGTTCGGCATCATGACCTATGCCCAGTTGCAGAAGATGCCCGTACACAAGGCAATGCTGCAAATCTCAGAGCTCATCTACACGACATGCAAGGCATACTTGCTGAAGCAGGGGCGCTTCCTGCTGATCCTCTGGGTGTTCATCACCGCCGTAATCGTCGTGTACTACAAAGTACTGATTGATTTCCCGTGGGGCCGCGTCCTCATCATCGTCATGTTCAGCCTCCTGGGCATGGCCGGCTCCTACGCAGTCGCCTGGTTTGGAATCCGTGTCAACACCTTCGCTAACTCGCGTATGGCATTCGCCTCCCTGCGAGGCAAGCCGCTTCCGCTACACCAGATTCCAATGAAGGCCGGCATGTCCATCGGCATGGTCCTGATCTCGCTGGAACTGTTCATGATGCTCATGATCCTGCTGGTCCTGCCCTCGGAGATCGGTGGTGCCTGTTTCATCGGCTTCGCAATCGGTGAGTCACTTGGCGCGTCTGCCCTGCGTATCGCAGGCGGCATCTTCACCAAGATTGCTGATATCGGTTCCGACCTGATGAAGATTGTCTTCAAGATCGACGAAGACGATCCTCGTAACCCCGGCGTCATCGCCGACTGCGTTGGTGACAATGCTGGCGACTCGGTGGGTCCGTCAGCCGATGGCTTCGAGACCTACGGCGTGACTGGAGTTGCCCTGGTCACCTTCATCATTCTGGCGGTGCCGGAACAACAACTCCAGGCAATGCTGCTGGTCTGGCTGTTCACCGTGCGCGCCGCAATGGTCATCGCTTCCGGTTTCGCCTACTGGCTGAACTCTGTGTGGACCGCTGCGAAGTATCGCGATGCCAAGACCATGGACTTCGAAGCTCCTTTGACCACCCTTGTCTGGTTGACCTCTATCATCTGCATTGGTTTCACCTTCGGCACCACATGGTTGGTGATGGGCAGCATGGACAGCGGTTTGGGCTGGAGACTGGCTCTAATCATCACATGTGGCACCCTGGCTGGTGCACTGATTCCTGAGCTAGTCAAGGCATTCACGTCCACCAGTTCCCGCCACGTACGCGAGACAGTCAAGAGTTCGCGCGAAGGCGGCGCCTCTTTGAATATCCTCTCCGGCGTTGTCGCAGGCAACTTCTCCGCATTCTGGTTGGGCATCGCGATCGTTGGCTTGATGGCGGTGGCATTCCTCATCTCCGGGACCGGACTGCAAGACTACATGCAAGCTCCAGCCGTGTTTGCTTTCGGACTGGTAGCCTTCGGATTCCTGGGAATGGGTCCTGTCACCATCGCGGTCGACTCCTACGGCCCGGTCACCGACAACGCTCAGTCGGTCTACGAGTTGAGCCAGATCGAGTCCATTCCCGATATCGACAAGCAGATCAAGGAAGAGTACGGCTTCACGCCCGAATGGGGTCCTGCCAAGCTCATGCTTGAGGAAAACGACGGAGCAGGCAATACTTTCAAGGCGACAGCGAAGCCAGTCCTCATCGGCACTGCCGTTGTGGGCGCGACCACCATGATTTTCTCAATCATCATCGGCCTGACCAACGGCGAACTGGACAACATGACGAACTTCTCGATCATGCACGCACCGTTCCTGCTTGGCTTTATTCTGGGCGGCGCCGTGATCTTCTGGTTCTCTGGAGCTTCAATTCAGGCTGTTACGACCGGTGCATACCGCGCGGTCGAATTCATCAAGTCTCACATCAAGCTTGATGAGAGCTCTGAGAAAGCCAGTCCTGACGATTCCCGCAAAGTTGTCGAGATTTGCACCGAATATGCGCAGCAAGGCATGCTCAACATCTTCCTCGCGGTCTTCTTCATCACCTTGTCATTCGCATTCATTGAGCCCTACTTGTTCATCGGCTACCTGATTTCAATCGCTATCTTCGGCCTGTACCAGGCGATCTACATGGCTAACGCTGGTGGAGCATGGGACAATGCGAAGAAGGTCGTCGAAGTGGACCTCCACGCCAAGGGCACAGCCCTGCATGATGCAACCATCGTTGGCGACACCGTAGGAGACCCGTTCAAGGACACTTCGTCGGTGGCCCTGAACCCCATCATCAAGTTCACGACCCTGTTCGGTCTACTCGCTGTTGAACTGGGTGTGAGCCTTGCCAATCAGGGATTGGGGACCGTAGTTCACATTCTTTCGGCCGTTTTCTTCCTTATCTCGGCGTTCTTCGTCTACCGTTCTTTCTACGGGATGCGTATCCAGAGCGGCGACGATGAAGAGATCGATGATTCGGATGAACAAGCTCTTCCTGAGTCAAACACTCCGGCAGCCGCCGTTGTCGGACAGGCCCCCGAAGGAAGCAGGGTGACCAAGTAGGTGGAACCGTCCACCTCGGCCTGAGCTAGACGGGAGAGATCCATGAGAGTCGCAGTCAAGAGAGCTCACACGATAATCACCGAAGACGGGCGAGTCGGAGGTCATGACGCCGGGGCAACCCTGGTCCGTCGTTTCCTCCGCATCTTCCCTGATGCGCAGGTGATTGGACCCGAAGCATGCCAATGCGATGGATTCGACGTCGTACCGCTGGAATACGTGGATCCGGAGAACACAGTCATCATCAACATGGATGTACTGGATTCACCGACAGTCTGGAATCATATCTACGAAACCAGTGGTGGTGTCGCCCCGAAGATCATGAACTTCGTGTGGTGGCCACTGGCCATGATCGAGAGTCGCGTGCAAGCACCGACAGTCGCTTTGTCCTGTGGATTGTTCCCGACCTTCGCCAACTCGGAGCGAACTGCTTCGGAAGTGCGCGAACTAGTAAACCGGCTTACGGTTCAGCCGGTCAGTTCGCAGTCGAGGCTCGCATGGGTCAACCTGGGATTCCGACTGGATCACGTCAAAGAACGTACTCCTACGGAAGTCCCGATTGTCCTGTATCCGGCGATATACCTTACGCCGGTTAAGCGCCCAGACCTGTTCATGGAAATTGTCGAACGAGTTCACAACCGTACTCCTATCGAAGTGGAGATGCGGCTGCAGGAATCTAGTTTGGTTAGTGAAAAGGCTATGCGGATCTCGCAGCTGAACTGGACTTGGGTAGGTCCCTTGACCTCCTCACGGAGCACCTACTGGGAAGCGTTGTCGCACACCACTGCTTTCTTGGCGACTGCGGCCGAGGAATCCTATGGCCTGTCATACGTAGAGGCTCTAGGTGCTGGCGCGATCGGCATTTTCCCGGATGAGGAATGGGCGCGAGCTCTGGTCCCCGAAGACTATCCATTCTTCTATGGGGATAAGGCAACAGCCGAAGCCATGCTGTATCGGGCCGTGACCGATCCAGAAGTGTGCCGAGCAGAGCTTGATGCATCCGTGGGTGGGTCATTCACGGAATGGATCAACTCCCACCATTCTGATTCAACCTTCGACCGCGAGGTCCAGGAACGAGTCCGCGAATGGTTTGGCGAGTGAGAATATAGCTAGCTCATCATGGGCCCCGGACCTGCGTTTAGTGCGTGGGCCCGGGGCTTCCTGTTGTTGGGTCCCGCTGCGTTCGGAAGTGGTGTCCACGGGCCCGGGTCTGTTCGGAAGTGGTGTCCACGGGCCCGGGTCTGTTCGGGAGTGACATTCACAGGCCGGGGTTCGTTCGGAAGTGTCAGACCTTCATGCCAATATCCCCCAGTTTCCGGTGCAAACAGCCAGCCAAGAAGGCATTCTTGGGGGTTCCGGTAGACACTTTCGAACAGACCTGAGGCGCAAGAGCACACTTTCGAACAAACTCGCA